>Ga0315912_10000425_pt1 | contig 81285 bp, 68 predicted proteins | sample VfabasoilMG_FD_204469 | JGI IMG/M metagenome (GOLD analysis project Ga0315912, IMG submission 204469) | Garden soil microbial communities collected in Santa Monica, California, United States - V. faba soil | ecosystem: Environmental > Terrestrial > Soil > Garden | place: USA: California... | reverse complement strand
AGTTGTTCCACCAGAGACACTTACTGTCGCTGACCCATCCGTCCGACCTGCACAGGTAATATCAGTATGGGATACTATATTACTTGTGAGAGGATTAGGATTGGTAATATTTACAGTATAAGATGTAGAACAACCAAGGTTGAAAACTTGAGCTGTATATGTTCCAGCAACTAAACCAGTTGCAGTTTGAGTTGTTTGCGATGATGGAGTCCATAAAAATGTGAGAGGTGGAAATGAAGGATTTTGAATATTAATTGTTGCACTTCCATCATTGGCCCCCACACAACTTGGACTTACAGGAGAAACAGTAAAAATTGGATACGCATACGGATTTAGGATTATCTGATTTGTAATTGTTGAACAAGTGCCAGCAATTGATGCTGTAACAGTATATGTTGTAGTAGTAGTTGGAGATACTGATATAGACGCACCTGAACTATTAATAGATCCATCACTACTAGTCCAGGAATAACTTAACCCATTAGATGCTGTGAGAGTTATATTCTGTCCAATGCAAAAGTTAAAAACGCCTGTGGTATTAATTCCATTTCCATTTACATTAATAGGCGGCACTTCAACTATTGATACATCATCAACAAAAAAATAATTCAATTGGTTGGCAATGTGACTAGCAGGCATAAAAGCTGAAATAGTCAACACATAAGATTGAGTAAAACCAACTGTAGTAATATTTGAAACTTCTTCAAAACTTGTTGTTTTCAATTCCTGAGCGTAATCGGCATCTGTTAAAATAGGTGTTGGACAATTAACATGATCAAGCTTATAACCAACTATAGTATTTGCTGGCGAATGAGAGATTTGCTTTGCCCAATATGAAATCCTATAGTATTTTCCAGCAGTTAATGTTGATGTATTCGTATACATTACCTCTCTATTATCATATTGTGATGTCTGCGATCCTCCAAGCGCCAATCCTGCAGAACAAAAACCCGTACGAACTGCCGGTGTAAAATTCAAACATGGCGATACAGTAGTTCTCGTATCCCACCTATCAGGCGTTTGACATCTCACATGCCAACAATCACTCAAATCAACGCTCGTATTTGATTGTGGAGAATTACACCAGGGCGACGATCCTGATTCAAAACTACCGTTAGCAACATACTGGCAAGTTCCAGGAGTACATTGACCAAAGGATCGCAAAGCAACCATGTTTAGAAATAAAAACGTGAATAATAGGTTTGTTTTCATAAGGCTGTGAGTTTATTAGGTAATACGAATTTTAAAGAAAGAAAAACATTGGTTAATTTAAACGGAGCAAAAAAATACCCGACTCGTAAATACTGCTGTATTACACGAATCGGGCTAAACTTTCTGATTGAGCAATTTATCACTGACAATTGCATCATACAAATGGAATATTTCTTCTTTATTAATTATTTCATCTTATAAATATTTTTATGTGGTGTTTAGTTTAAATGTTTTGTTAGCGGGACAATGGTATATAAAACAAATTCAATTGCAAAATAAATTTATTCAATTCATAATTTAATTTTGTTAATAACATAAAAGAGTCCGCGAAAACACAGATGTTTATGGCGAGAGATAGGCAGTACTGTACGCCAAGACTACTTAAAATACTCCAACTTCAAATCCTCCCCATCAAAAACAGCATAAGAAAAATACCGTATCCAATCTCCGAGGTTGATGTACCGGCTTTTTTCATCCAGCCTGACGTCGAGCGGAAGATGCCGGTGTCCAAAAATAAGGTAGTCATAATGCCTGTCTTCCAGTACTTCTTTGGAATGAATGATAAGCCATTCCTTTTCCTCGCCTAAAAATTTTTCATCGGTGGTCCCTGTAGCAATGCGGCTTTTACGGCTGAAGTAATTGGCAATGCCAATGCCCAGGTTGGGATGCAGCCGGGCGAAGAGCCATTGGCAGACTTTGCTGGAAAAAACTTTCTTGATGAACTTATAGCCGTGGTCGCCGGGGCCGAGGCCGTCACCGTGACCGATGTAAAAGGATTTTCCATTGTAGGTTGTTTGAATAGGTTCACGGTACAATTTCATGTTTATTTCCTGCGGCAGGTAATCGAAAATCCACATGTCGTGGTTGCCGGTGAAATAATGAATGGGTATGCCTGCATCGGAAAATTCAGCCAGCTTGCCCAGCAGGCGCACGTAGCCGCGGGGTACAACGGTCTTGTATTCAAACCAGAAATCAAAAGCATCGCCCAGGAGGTAGAGCTCGGCGCAATCCGGTTTGATCTCGTCCAGCCAACGCACTATTTTTCTCTCCCGCTCCAGGCTCTTTTCATAGGAAGGAGCACCCAGGTGAAAGTCGGAGGCAAAATATATTCTCTTAGTATCCGCCATAACGCATTTTATCCTTTATACTATAGAATGGATTCAGTTTATTCAGGTTAAACTGCACCCTTACTCTGTCGCCGAAGTTCGTATCGTTCGTTTTAAATTCTTCCTTTATTTCCGCCGAATAGGTCAACGGAAAGTAAACCGCGATAACATCGGGGAAGATATCCAGCTGAAGGCCCAGTTCATACATGATTTTATTATCCGTTGCCAGCGACTCCCCGGCGTTTTCAAAAGTACCGAAACTAAAATACAGCTTTATGGGCAATACCGGGTGAATGATGGTCCGCAGGTTCACCGCGGCCAGCCAGTTTCCCTGCCCGTTATTTGTCGGCGCGGCAATTCCTCCTTCGCCATACATAAACTGTTTTGAATCGGGTTCCGAACGATCGATAAATGTGCCGTCGTACAAATAATCATCCGTTCCCTTAATTCCGCTCATGTGCAGGCGGTGATCGAGGTACACATCGTCTTCACCATGAAAGGCCTTGCCCACCTTCCCTGCAAAGAAACGAAAATCAAAGCCTCTCCCCCGGTTCGCGTACGAAAAGGTTTTATTGTATTCCATGCTTAACCGGTAAAAGTGCTTGTTCAGCCCGGCGGAAAGAATCAGCGCGGATGGATGAAATACTTTGGCCTTCTCCTTCTCATAGTTTAAGAAAACAAAATAGCGGTGATCCGTAGTAACATGGCTGTAGCCGTGAATATAAGAGTCATACTGGATGCGATCGGTGGCCGTATAGATATTTCTCAGGGTGAGGAATTCTCTCACAGACTCTCGCTGATTCTTTTGCCTGAAATCCAGGAAAACAGAAAAATCGATTTTAGAAAATGCCAGCGGCGCTGATTTATCCTGCCCTTCAACCGCAGGTATTCCTTTATCAAAAGAATAATGACTAAACCCCGGCCCCAGGCTGATGCGGCTGAAGAGGCCGGAGCCAGGATGAAAATTAAACATCACTCTTCCGCCGCCCGCCAGCTGTTTGCTTTCCCATCCATATATGGGCATCACCAGGTATTCTATGGGTTTTTCAACCAGGCTTAAATTGTAAAAGGCAGCGCCCGTCAGGAAACCGTCGTAGTTGTTGCCACCGACAACGGGCGTATAATAGATATCCGTTCGCCCTGTTGTTTCCACATCGCCCAAAAACCGGAATCTAAGGCGCTCCCATTTTTTAAAGATGCCTTTTGTTCGGATTGAATTGTTCTGCCTGTTCACTTCCGGCCATTGCTCAGCAGCATCCAGCCGGAAGGCATCGCAGCCTGCACAGGAAACCGAAACAGTCGTATCGCCGTCAAAACCCCTGACTTCCTGTTTCGCCAGTTCCTTTCCTTCCTTCATTCCGGAAAGAACGATGGGAGCATTCACTCCGGCATTATTTTTCAACCGGATGGAATAGGCATCCTTTTCCAGGGGTTTCACACGGCAGATTTTATAATCAGCCTTCTGATTGGTTGAAAGCCACTGGTTAAAAAACCAAAACAAGTCCTGCCCGCTTTCAGCCTCAAATGATCGCTGCATGTCTGCGGGTTGCGGATGCCTGAATTTCCATTCGTCGTAATACCGGTGCATGCAGCGGTTGAAAAGCGTATCTCCCATCATCGTTTGCAAATAGTCAAAACCCACGGAAGGTTTATAGTACACGCCGGTGAGATAGCTGAATTGAGAATAATCTCCTGCCGGCAAATCAGGCGGCTGGTCATTGTTCAACGATGCACCGGATCGATACAGGAAAGACTGAGCCTGCCTGTGATTAAATTTCATGGAACGGTAAAACAAATCGAACACACCCAGGTAGCCCAACTGGTTATCCTGGATGGTGTCTGCAGGGGGATATTTATTTTTTACATACCGCGTTTCCGAATAATTGGCCAGGCCTTCGTCCATCCAGGCAACCCGTCTTTCATTGCTTCCCAGGAGACCATAAAACCAGAAATGCCCGACTTCGTGCGCCACGGTGATTTCATAGGTAAACAGGTCCTGGCTTTCTCCGAGGATGGTAACCATGGGGTATTCCATGTCGCGGCCTTCGGCTGCCATACCATCGACGGCTGTAACCTGGGGCCAGGCATATTCTCCGAACCATTTTGAAAAATTGCTTACTGATGCATTGACATAGTTTAGTGCATGTTTCCAATAATCCGGCTGGTTGTTGGTGAACAGGGCCCAGGTATCTACTTTCTTCCCCGATGGCAGCAACACTTCACTTTTTGCAACATGATAACGCTTGTCGGCGAACCAGGCAAAGTCATGCACGTTCTCCGCGCTGAAGTGAATGGTTTTGGATGCGGAAGAGGAAGGCGGAATTGATAAATCACCGGAGGGGGTTGACATCCACAACGTATCCTTCGCTCTTTCTGACATCCATTTTACTTCTGAAGAATCCTTCAATACGCCGGTGGCTCCGACAACATAATTGGAAGGGAGTGTGATATACACTTCATAACTTCCCCACTCGCTGTAAAACTCCCCTTCATTCAGGTAGGGGAAATAATTCCAGCCGTGGGCGTCATACACCGCCGGCTTAGGAAACCACTGCGTGATATAGTAGGCCTGCAGGTGATGGCCCAGGCGGGAAATGGAGGCCGAAGGAATTTTTACCCGGAAAGGCGTCGTAATTACAATACGCTGCCCCGGTAACAGCGGCGCATTCAGGTTCAGGAATCCAACGTCCGGGGTATCGGCAAGAAGGCTGAAAACCGCTTCCTTGCCATCGATGCGGAAATGCAGCGAATCGATATATCCCCTGTCGTCGATTTTTGATTTCAGGAAATTATTATTTCCCTGGTCAAGGAATTGCTTGGCCAGTGCCGTCGTATTGTCGCGGTAGGCATTGGGCCAGAGGTGAAAATAAAGCAGGAGGAGTGTGTCGGGCGAATGGTTGACATATTCCATTTCTTCCGTACCCGACAAAAAATGGTTCCTGTCATCCAGCGTAACATGAAGCAGGGTATTTACTTCCTGCTGAAATATAGCCGGGGAAGCGGCAGACGCGAATCGCGGAAGGAGAAAGAGAAGGAAAACGCACCGGGAACCAAAAGAACCCGAAAGCCATGGCATGCGTTTCCTGGTCATAATATTTCCTGCAGTTTCTTATCTATTTCTTCGCTGGTCAGGCCTTTGTCAATGACCTTACCGTTGCGGTCAATCAATACGGAAAACGGAATGGCGCTGATGCGATACGTTCTCACCACTTCACTGTCCCATTTTTTTAATTCGCTTACATGCGTCCAGGTCAGGTTGTCGGCGCCAATGGCCTGCAGCCACCGGTCTTTGTTGTCGTCAAGGGAAACACCGAAAATTTCAAATCCCCTGGCCTTGTACTTCTTATAAAGCGCCACCACTTTGGGATTTTCCCTGCGGCAAGGTCCGCACCAGGATGCCCAGAAATCAACCAGGACTACTTTGCCCCGCAGGGACGACAGCTTTTTACTTTCTCCATACATATCCGTTAGTTTAATCTCCGGCGCATCGCTTCCGCGGGGAAGGAACTTCAGCTCATCGAGCCCTTCGGCGAATTTCTGCACATAGGAATTGTCAGGATAGGTCTTGGAGAGAGACAGGCTCAGCTGTTCCATAGAAGCCATATCTTCTTTTGAATTATGATCCAGGTAACGGGTTACAGACAGCGATACAAGGGAGGTTGGATACAAGTCCATAAACTGCCGTGCATACCGGTTCATTTTATCCATGTATACCAGCTGGGAGGCTTTGATCAGGGAATCCCTCTTGGGAGGGTTTGCCTCGCTTTGCGTTTTGAAAACATAAAACAGGGAATCGGCAATGTATTTATCGTAATGCTTCAATTCCCGGATGAGCTCAGAGTCTTTTGAACCGGAAACCGTATAGGTGCTCTCGAGGTTTTTTGCATCGCCATTTATCTCCACATCTTCATTTCCGTTCAGCAGCAGAAAAACGGCATTCGTCGCATCGACGCGAAGGACGTAATAACCCAACTGCGTGGCTCGGTTACCTAATTTGAATTTTCCGTCTTTGTCGGTGGTCGTCGAATCCAAATGTTTACCACCGCTGTCGGTAATGCTTTCCAGGTAAACCATTATCTCCGGCGCATTCTTAAGTTGACCGTACAGCGAATGCTCGGCGAGTTTCTCCTGCGAAGTGCAGGAATAATAAACGAGGGATAAAACAACGGCAGGAAGTAAGAAATTCAAATTTTTTTTCATGACGATAGAATTGAAGATTGTACGGTATTACTGCCTGGCGAAAGTCACGGTGCCCAGCACTTCACCCTGGTCAGAAACAGCCCGCAGCAAATATATCCCTCCGGCCAGCGAGCCCGTAGCCAGGGTTACTTTTTTATTCACACCCGGCAAAGCAGACTGGCTTATCAGTAAACGGCCGGACATGTCCAGGATTTCAAGCTTCAGATTTTTAGATCCCATATTGCTCAACAAGACCGTGACCGATTCCGCTGCGGGGTTCGGGTAAAGACTCAGCGACGGTTTATTCCGCGGCCTGGTTACCACGGAAGTGATGGTATCCGTATTCAGGATAAAGAGGCCGCTTTGCATATCGGAAACGAGCACCAAACCGCTGGGCAGAAAAGGATAAGCTCCCCACGCTCCCTGGTAATCCGGACTTAGATAACCGCCGCCTGTATTAAATGGAAACGTGTCAAAGAAACCAACCATTGTTACATTCAAAGGATCGGATACATCAAATACCTGGAGCCCTTCCTGGTAGTAGGCTACATATAACAAATTGTTATGTACATAAGGGTTATGCGGCGTGGATCCCTGGGCTGAAATAAAATTGCTTACCATGGTAATATTAAACGGGTTGGCAACATCCATGGCAATGATGGGTTCTCCTGTCGGGACTTCTTCGGTAAAAAACAACGTATGCCCGTCATCACCCAGGTAACTGCTGTGATTGTAATGTGTGGAGGAAGTAATAAAACTATCCATGGCCATAAAAACACCGCCGGTAAAATTGAACATGTGCAATCCCTGTCCTCCGCAAGATGCGTAGACCGTATCATTCTTTACAAACATGTCATGCACGTAGCTGATATGAGGGTGATCCTGGTCAAGCGAACGAAGAAACTGTGGCAGGGCCGGGTTGGCAAGGCTATACACGGCCATGGAATAGGAGCCGGTAAGCTTCGATACGCTGCCGGCGTATAAATGGTCGCCGTCGATAAATATAGTATGGGCCCTCCAGATCAGGGCATCCGAGTCATACACCACATGCACGGAATCGGGGAGATACGACAGGTCCGCTATCTGCAGGCTGTTGGGAACGCCGTCATCGCTAACGATGTAGAGATAATGGCCATAGGTCTTGTATTCCCTCCACAGGCAATCCGCACTGCGGCCGGGAACATAATCAGCCTGCACAGGCACAGAAGGATTGGCCAGATCAATAATATGTGTCCCAATCTGCGAACCTATAATGGCGTATTCATGGCCGGATGCCGAATCCGCCCAGCCGTAACAGGAAATATAGCGGGCATGGACCCAGGAAGAATTGGGTGTAATAGTCGTGTCATCCCAACGCGCAACCAAACTGATTCCCTGGGCGGGGTAAGGCTGCGCATGGACTTTTGAAACGAAACCAGCGAGCATAAAAAGCAAAACGATTTTTTTCATATCGATAAATTTAGGAACGCATAAGCAGTTCTTTAACGAGCGTAGTTAATTTGGAGGCCGCCTGTGTCGCCACTTTCAGCACTTCTTCATGACTTACTTTTTCGGCGACTTCAAATCCGCCCAGGTCGGTGACGATAGAAACAGCGAAGCACGGTATTCCCGCATGCCGGGCTGCGATTACTTCCGGAACCGTAGACATCCCTACGATATCGGCCCCGATAGCACGAAGGTACCTGTATTCTGCCGGTGTTTCGAAACAGGGTCCGGATAATCCCGCATAGACACCCAAATGCGCACGGTAACCTTTTTCGCCGGCTATTATTCTGGCCAGCTCCACCATGCCTGGATCGTATGCCTCACTCATTTCCGGGAAACGGGGTCCGATGGCATCCTCATTTTTTCCGATCAGCGGATTCGTTGGCATCAGGTTGATATGGTCTTTAATAATAACGACATCCCCCACTTTATATTCAGGGTTCATGCCGCCGCTGGCATTTGAAAGGATCAGCCTTTTTATTCCCAGGCTTTTCATCACACGAATGGGAAAGGCCACTTCCTGCATGGAATAGCCCTCGTAAAAATGAAATCTGCCTTGCATGGCGATCACTTGCTTGCCTCCCAGCATCCCCACGATCAATTTCCCGGAATGGCCCTTTACGGTGGATACCGGGAAGTGGGGGATGGATTCGTAATCGAGCGAATGACTGATCTCAATTTCATCAACCAAACTGCCCAGTCCGGAACCCAGCACGATGCCCGCTTCAGGAGAGCACCGGGTTTGTTGTATGATGTACGCTTTGGTTTGATTGATTTTTTCTAACATAATTTAAGATGCGTTGATTGAATTTTTCCTGTTCGTTGTGATGAAAGGCGACTTCCACAGGAAGATAAAATACCGGAAGGTTGCGCAAGGCTTCTTCCAGCTCCGGTCTGCGTAATCGCATCATATCTTTTTCCGTCGTGACAATTAGTTTATTCGTTCCCGTCATGTCGGAAAAAGCCGAATTGATTTTATCCATGTCACCCAGGGTGAAGTCATGGTGGTCGGGAAATTGCAAGGTGTACAATTTATCTGTCTGCCTCCTGAGATGTTCGGTAATGGACGCGGGGTTGGCAATGCCTGTCACCAGGAGGATGGAAAACCGCATGTCCATATAATATTTGGAACTCATGGAAATCATGCCCGGTTTACTGTTCAGCCTGGTAAACTCGCCGTAGTTGTAATAGGAGAAAAAGACTTCCTGGTGCGGGAGGATTTTGATGAACTCCAGCAGGCGCTTTCTTTCAATCGGAACCAGGATAGACGGCGATTTGCTGATGACGATGGTATCGGCGCGCCGGGCGCCCGACTTCGGCTCACGAAGCGATCCCACGGGAAGGAGGAAATCTTCTTTCATCAGCTTATCGTATTCAATGATGAGGATGGAATGACCTGGCTTCACGGCGCGATGCTGGAAGGCATCGTCAAGCAAAATAACATCCGGCCTTTTGGGCTGAAGCAGCAGGGCATGAATGGCAGCTACCCGTTCTTCGCCTACGGAAACGATGAGGTCTTTAAACTTGGAATGAAACTGCATGGGCTCATCGCCGATATCATCCACACGGGTGGATACCCCGGCCACAAGGAACCCCGACGTTTTGCGCCTGTACCCCCGGCTCAGGGTGGCCACTTTTTGTTCGCGGCCTAATAACCGGATCAGGTATTCGATATGGGGCGTTTTCCCTGTCCCTCCCGTGGTTAGGTTGCCGACTGAAATAACGGGCAACTGAAACGATTCGGACTTCAAAATCCCAAAATCATAGAGCTTGTTTCGCACCCATACGACGAGGCCATAAATCAGGGCGACAGGAAAAAGTAAAAATTTCATAAAATGCATCGCCGAAATTACGAAAAACAAGGGAACGCTGATTTTCATGATCGTCATGATTAAATCATGATCTCATTCTGCCAGCAGGTACAAATCGGTATAAATCAGGACAATCATGAAAATCAGCGTTCCTTTTATCTTTGCCAATATTCCGTTCAAAAATACATCCCTATGACCCAAATCAAAGAAGTTATAAAATGCATTGAAACCCTTGCCCCTCCTGCCTTGCAGGAATCCTATGACAATGCCGGGCTGATCGTTGGCAAGGATTCCACGGAAGTAAAAGGAGTGCTCGTCTGCCTTGACAGCACGGAAGCTGTTATTGAGGAAGCCATCCGGCTGGGCTGCAACCTTGTTATTGCCCACCACCCCATTGTCTTTTCAGGACTGAAGAAACTGAATGGAAAGAATTACGTGGAACGAACCATCATCCTGGCTATTCAAAACAACGTGGCTATTTATGCAGCCCATACCAACCTGGATAATGTTCAGCATGGAGTGAACGAACGAATTTGCCAGAAGCTGGGGCTGAAGAACACACGCATACTTTCTCCCAAAAAAAACCTGCTGAAAAAGCTGGTTACTTTTAGTCCCGCCGGCCATGCAGACAAGGTTAGACAGGCACTGTTCGAAGCCGGCGGCGGCCATATTGGGAAGTACGATGAATGCAGCTTCAATGCGGAAGGTACGGGTACTTTCCGGGCTTCGGAAGGCGCCAACCCGCATGTGGGACAGGTAGGTAAACAGCACCGCGAGCCGGAAATCCGCATGGAGCTTATTTTTGAAGACTATGCAGAAAAACAACTGCTTGCCGCACTTAAGAATTCCCATCCGTACGAAGAAGTGGCATACGACATCTATCCCCTGGAAAACATCCACCCGAACACCGGATCCGGCATGATCGGGGAACTGGAAACGGGCATGGAAGAAATGGCCTTTTTGCAGCACCTGAAAAAAGCGATGGCGACGGCATGCGTACGCTACACACCCCTGACAGGCCAAACCGTCACCCGGGTAGCGGTTTGCGGGGGCTCGGGGAGTTTCCTGCTGGGTGATGCCATCCGGCAGGGTGCACAGGTCTTTGTATCGGCGGATTTCAAATATCACCAGTTCTTTGACGCCGATGGCAGGCTGGTTATTGCCGATATCGGACACTATGAAAGTGAACAGTTTACACGGGACCTTTTTATTGACCTGGTAACCAAAAATTTTGTTACCTTTGCCGTCCGTTTATCGGAGGTAAAAACCAACCCTGTTCATTATTTATAGAAAGACATGGCGAAAAAAACATCCGTGAAGGCAAAAACTGCGAAAAAAGCACCTGCAAAAGCTGCTAAGAAAGAAGTAAAACAGAAAGCTCCTGCAAAGAAAACGGCACCTAAAACGCCGGCAAAATCGTCCAGGCCGGCCGCGCATAAAGAAACCAAAAAAGTAACTCCTAAAACTCAAATAAATACCGTGGCTATTTCTAAACTTGCTAAAGCGAAAATTAAACCGAAAGAAAAAGTATTTATTCCCCGTAAGATTGAAAAAATCATCGACATCAGCGAACTGGAAAACAAGCTGAAAGCGATATCCCAACTGGATCACAAAGAATTTACCGTGGAGGAGAAACTGAAGGCTTTGTACATCCTTCAGCAAATCGATTCAAACGTTGACAAGATCCGCACCATCCGCGGGGAGCTGCCTATGGAAGTCACCGACCTGGAAGACGAAGTGGCCGGCCTCGAGACCCGTATTGTTCATATCAACGATGAGATTGCGCAGATCGACGACATGATTGCCAAGAAAAAACAATCGGCCAAAGACGCGAAAGAAAGCATCAAGAAATACGAGGCGCAGCAAATGAAGGTGAAGAACAACCGTGAATACGATTCCCTCACCAAGGAAATTGAATTCCAGAACCTGGAAATCCAGCTGGCCGACAAACGCATCAAAGAATACTCTACCGACATCCACACCAAGAAATCGTTGCTGGAATCAGCTGAAGAGGTCGTGAAAGAAAAACATTCCATCCTGAAGATGAAGCAGGCTGAACTGGATGCCATCATCGAAGAAACCAAGAAGGAAGAAACGGCCCTGCAGAAAATTTCAAACGAAGCCGCGAACATCGTGGATGAGCGTTTGCTTTCCGCCTACAAAAGAGTACGTACCAACGCCAACAACGGCTTGGGCGTAGTTGCCGTTCAGCGTGACGCCTGCGGAGGCTGCTTTAACAAAATCCCGCCCCAGCGCCAGCTTGATATCCGCCAGCATAAAAAAGTGATTGTCTGCGAACATTGCGGCAGAATCTTAGTAGATCCGGCGATCGAAACACTTTAATAAACGTAACGTTATTTCAAAAGGGATTTCATTCGTGAAATCCCTTTTTTGTTTTTAACTTGGATGTATGAAACATTCCAGGTATTGCCTGCTTTTCTTTGCGCTTTGGTGCAGCCCCGCCTTCGCTTCCTTCGAATACAACACCCGTCTTGCAACGGCCTACCGTCACATCCTCAGGCTGGAACTGGACGAAGGCAGCAGACTTTTGCAGGAGGAAAAAAAACGGTACCCGGATAATAAGCTGGTGCTGCTCTATGAAAATTATACCGATTTCCTAAGAGCCTTTTTAACCGAAGAACCTGCACGGTTTGAGGAGTTTAAAAAGCATGCCGCCGCAAGGGTGAAAACCCTTGAACATGAGCGTGCGGGGTCGCCCTGGAAGCTTTTTGCGCTGTCAGAAATGAAAATGCAGGAAGCCCTGCTTAAAATAAAATTCCGTGAATTTATTTCCGCCTCTTTTGCCATCCGCTCCGCATCAAAAATGCTGGAGACCAATAAGACCCTGCACCCTTCCTTTCTGCTGAATAAAAAATGCATGGGCCTGATTCATGTAGCCGTGGGCAGTGTGCCCACGGAATACCGCTGGATTACCGAACTGGCCGGCATGCGTGGCACCATCCCGCAGGGAATTGCCGAATTAAAAGGAACCCTGCACACCGTGCAGGGCGATTACGAGGTATACAGGGAAGAGATCCTCTTCTACCTGGCAAGCATCCAATGCGCCTTGAGCTTTCCGCCTGCTGAGTTGAATACCACTTCGGAGTGGGTAAAGCCCTATGTTTCGAAGAATCCTTTGTTAAAATACAGCTACATCAACCTGTCTATGCGTGCAGGCAGCAGCAGCAAAGCACTCCCCCTGGCTGCCCTGGAATCAGGCGAAACACATTTTCCATTTTACTTCCTGGATTACAAATGCGGCATGTTGTTGCTTTACAAACTCGATCCGGATGCTGAAAAGTACTTTCTTGAATTCCTGAAAAAATACAAAGGCTTGAATTCCATCCGCGCCGCCTACCAGAAGCTTGCCTGGCTTGCCTACCTGAATGGCAAGACAGAGAATTATTTTCACTACCTGGAACAAGCCTCAGAAAAGGGAAACAATTTTATCGACGAAGACAAACAAGCTACGGCTGAAGCCAAAGAGAAAAGGTTGCCGAACCGCCTGCTGCTGCGTTCCAGGCTCTTGTTTGACGGCGGCTATTATGACCGCGCCCTGTCGGAATTCAGGAATACTTCGATCCAGGATTTTCCCATGTTCAAGGACCAGCTGGAAATGACGTACAGGCTGGCGCGCATTTATCATTCCATGGGAATGGATGAAAAAGCCATTCCGCTATACCGGCAAACGATTCGTAACGGTGAAAAAACTACCTATTATTTTTCTGCCAACTCAGCCTTGTTCCTGGGTAACCTCTATGAAACTGCAGGGTCCAAAGATTCGGCGGCATTCTATTATAAAAAATGCCTCGAAATGAGGCATCATGAATATCAAAATAGCATAGACCAGAAAGCGCAGGCCGGGCTTGAGAACCTGGGTATTGATTATTAGCTCTGTGCTTTTGTGCCTCTGTGGCTAATTTTTTTCACCATTAAGCACTAAGGTCATTAAGATACACTAAGTGGTTCCGGTTTATTTTACTTTGCCTACATAACTCCAGTCGCGGGTATCGATTTTGATTACCTCGCCCTGGTTTACGAAAAGAGGTACGCGGATGGTAGCGCCGGTTTCAACGGTAGCAGCCTTCAACGTGTTGGTTGCCGTATCGCCGCGCAGGCCCGGTTCGGTATAGGTGATTTCAAGTTCCACAAAGGTTGGAGCTTCTGCGGCTAAAGGCTGGTCGTTTTCAAATGCCACTTTAATCATATTGCCCTCTTTCACCAACTTCCAGTTGTCGCCAAGCATTTCGGAAGGCACATAGACCTGGTCAAACGTATCGTTATCCATCAGCACCATGTTCACACCGTCGGCATATAAATACTGTAACTCCCTGTATTCCACCCGGGCTATCTCCACTTCCTCCCCAACGCGAAACCGGTTTTCGGCTACCTTACCGGTTTTCAGATTTTTCATCTTGGCCTGGTAAAAGGCCCGAAGATTACCCGGTGTCCTGTGGATATATTCCGTTACCTGGCATAATTCGCCATTGTATCTCAAAATGGTACCTACTTTTACGTCTCCTGTCGTTGCCATGTCGTTTTTAAATTTTGGGGATGGCAAAGATAAAAAATCCCTTCAAACCCAATAACTACGGAGTAAAGACGTTCTGAAGCGCAAGGATTGTTTTACCTTCGGCAACCCAAATAAACGCACGTTGACCCCCCGGAAAGGACTACTTATACCCGCTGTTTTGCTGCTATTTTGCCTCTCCTTGCGGCTTTCCGGACAAACCCCAGTCCCGCCTGAGTCGGAGAAAATTACGGTCTACGGTCATGTCACCGATCGTGAAAATCCATCTATACAGCTCAACCAGTTAATGGTCATCAACCAGAAAACGCAGAATGGATTTTTTGGAAATGGCGATGGTACTTTTTCAACAGTTATGGACCGCACCGACACGCTGATGATCGGGGCCACAGGCTACTCCATGCTAAAAATCTGTTTTGCCGATTCCCTACGCCGTGACTCTTTTTATGTTGAACTCAAACTCCGCAAGCTGGCCGTACAATTAAAAGAAGTACGGATCTTCTCTCCCCGGGACCTGGATGAGATTGAAAAAGATATTCAGAAACTGGGATATAACCGCAAGGATTATGAACTGTCGGGCATCGATGCCGTTTCCAGCCCCATAACTTTTTTATACCAGGAATTCAACCGGTTGGAAAAATTAAAGCGCCACAACAGGGAAAGAATTAACGAAGAAAGAAAACGACAATTGTTAAAAGAGTTGCTGCACCGCTATGTGGCCTGGGAAATCATCAACCTCGAAGACGATGAATTCGATCGCTTCGTGGACTTCTGTAACGTGCCCGAAGAATTCATGAAAACGTCAACGCAATACGATTTCATTGAGTTTATTAAAGGAAAATTCTTTGTTTACCGGGCCCTGGAGAAATAATGTGCTAATGAGCCAATGTGCTGATGTGCTAATGTGCTGATGTGCTGATGTGCTAATGTGCTGATGTGCTAATGTGCTGATGTACTAATGTGCTGATGTGCTGATGTGCTAATGTGCTGATGTGCTAATGTGCTGATGTGCTAATGTGCTGATGTGCTAATGTGCTGATGTGCTTATTAGTTGGTGAGGTTTTTCACTGCGATTTCTCCGCGCTTCCTCACTCTGCGTTTTTTCTCTGCGTTTAAATGCCCCTTCATAAGGAATTCTGCACATTTTAGAATTATTGCTCCGCCATGGTTTTTTTTCAACGCAGAGGCCGCAGAGGAGAATACGCAGAGGAACGCAGAGGAATCAGACAATTGGCTAATTGGCACATTAGCACATTGGCTAATTTCCCCCCTTCCTTCTCTTCATTTCCTGCATAATGAGGCTGAGTTCCCGGCTTGTTTGCCCTGACACGGAAGTATTTTCCTGGGCCCTTCGGATGAGGTAAGGTAAAACGGATGCCACCGGTCCATAGGGAACGTATTTGGTGACATTGTAATCAAGCCTGGAAAGATTGTAGCTGATGTGATCGCTCATCCCCAGCAATTGAGAAAACCAGATGTGCGGGTGGTTGTGCGGCATATTTTTTTCCTGCATCAATTCGGTAAGCAGCAGGGAACTTTTCTCATTGTGCGTGCCTGCGCAGATTGCGATCCTGTCTATGTGTTCCATGCTAAACCGCAGGGCATCGTCGTAGGCTTTGTCGCTTGCTGCTTTGTCAGGATGAATCGGTGAAGGCATCCCTAATTCGACAGCGCGTTTGCGTTCTCTTTCCATGTAAGCGCCACGGACGATTTTCACGCCAAGCATATAATTTTTCTCCATGGCATGGCGATAGGATTCCTGAAGGAAATGGTAGCGGTCCGTGCGATACATCTGCAGCGTATTATAGACCATGACCTTTTCCCTGTTGAAGCGCATCATCATTTCCGTGGCCAGCCTGTCGATTACATCCTGGATAGAAAAATCTTCGGCGTCGATGTAAATGGGTACCTGGCTATCGTAGCCGCTTTGACAAATGGTAAGAACACGGTTCCGGACTCTTTCGAATTCCTCCGTTTCGGCGGGTGTCAACGATTCATTCGCATTTACCTTTTCAAGCAAGGCCATTCGCGCAAATCCCGTTACCTTAAAAACGGAAAAAGGTATGCGCTTGTCTGTTTTTGCATGGGTAATAGTGGCCAGCGTTTCCTGGAGGGCATGTTCAAAATCTTCCTCCGTCTCCTTGCCTTCCACAGAGTAATCGAGTATGGCACCGATATGATATTTCGACAGTTTCGCTATCGTCTGTTCGCAGTCGTCCACACTTTCTCCTCCGCAAAAATGCTTGAATATGGTGGCGCGAATCAACCCCTTAACCGGCAGGTGAAGCGCCAGTGCTGCATCTACGAAAGGAGGCGCTATTTTAACAAGGAAGTTAATTCCAATCATTCTGAACAACCAATATGCGCGGCGCAGATCTGCATCGGATTTACCCGAAAAAGCCACTTCTGTATTGTCAAAGGAAACAAGCGAATTCTTCATGAAGGAATTTTGGAGGCGCAAATATAACAAAGGGGAATCAGCAGAGAGCCGATCCCCTAGTATGATCTTTATCAGGTGATTACATCTACGAATATTTTATCCTCCGAAGCCTTAGCGCAGGAGGACGAATCCGTACGAATCTACGAATTTACGAATCGTTTTACCCGGTGTCATCCGGAAAACGGAAAGCTTATCCATTCGTACATTCGTAGATTCGCAAAGATTCGTATTCGTAGTTGATATTAAATACCTTTGTAATAACTATGTCAAACGTTACGAATCTGCTGCCTGTGCAGCAATGGGGTTTTGCTTTTGAGCGCCCCGTCCTGATTTCCGGTCCCTGTGGCGTGGAATCAGAAGTGCAGATGCATACCCTGGCCAAAGATGTGGCGCCGCTGGGTGTACATATTCTTCGCGGAGGGATCTGGAAACCCCGTACGCGGCCGGAATCTTTCCAGGGCATTGGAAGTGACGGACTGAAATGGCTGAAAGAAGCGGCACATGCCAACGGAATGCTGGCGACTACCGAAGTTGCTACTCCGCATCACGTGGAAGAAGCGCTGGATGCCGGTATTGATATATTATGGGTGGGCGCACGAACTACGGTAAATCCTTTCCTGGTGCAGGAAATTGCCGATACCTTAGTAGGAACCAATATTCCTGTTTTCATCAAGAACCCCATCAACCCCGAACTGGAATTGTGGATCGGTGCAATCGAACGCATACAGAAAGCTGGCATTCAAAGGATCGCTGCCATACACCGCGGATTTTCCAGCTTTGAAAAAAGTAAATACAGAAACGTTCCGAACTGGACCATTCCCATTGAACTGAAAAGACGGATTCCGGAGATTTCTTTGCTCTGCGACCCCAGTCATATTTGCGGTACACGTGAATTAATTGCCTCCGTGGCGCAAACTGCCCTGGACCTTAATTACGACGGGCTGATGATTGAATCGCATCCGGATCCGAAGCATGCCCTGAGCGATCAGCAGCAACAACTGACTCCCGGCGCATTGGCTGAATTATTGCGAATCCTGGTGATCCGACAGCCCAATGTCGACGATGTGATTTTCAATACGCTCCTGGAGGAACTTCGGTATAAGATCGACCAGATAGACAATGAACTGCTGGATACCATGGCAGAACGGATGGAACTGGCAAGGGAAATCGGCCGGTATAAGAAGGAGAACAACATGACGATCCTCCAGGTGGAGCGTTGGAATGAAATCCTCCGCACCCGGCTGAAATACGGTTCCGATAAAGAGCTTACCCAGGAGTTTGTTTCCAAACTCTATGAACTGATACACCAGGAGTCTATCTTCCAGCAAACAAGCGTAATGAATAGTGCCGAAGATTTGAGAATTTGAGAATTTGAAAATGAGATGATTTAAAAATGAGATGATTTGAGAATGAAATAATTTTGGTTGGATTGCATATCTGCTATCGTTCTCTAATCAGCTAATCAACTAATCTGCTAATCAGCTAATCAACCAATCAACCATTCGTAATTCGTTTGTATGTCAAAGGTTATTCATTGCGGAAAGTACGATGTGTTTGCAGGTTACGATATCTTCCTTCAACTTGAAGAATTCCTTGTGCAACATCATGCAGCCTGCAGGAAAGTGATCCTGGCTGATAGCCATACCAAAGTACATTGCCTGCCGCTGGTAAAGGAACATGTGCCGGCATTGAAAGTTGCGGATGTACTGGAAATCCCTGCCGGCGAAGGCGCCAAGGCGCTTTCATCCTGTGAGAAGATCTGGCAGCAGCTTTCCGACATACATGCCGACCGAAGGACCGTCTTGATAAACCTCGGTGGCGGCATGGTATGCGACCTCGGCGGTTTTGCCGCTTCCGTATTTCTGCGGGGCATTGATTTCATTCACCTGCCCACTACGCTCTTGTCCATGGTGGATTCAGCCGTGGGAGGAAAAACAGGAATCAATTTTGCAGGCCGTAAAAACCAGGTGGGTACCTTTACCCTGCCTGCCGCCGTATTTATTTCACCGGTATGGCTTCGCACATTGCCTCCGCGGGAGATCAAATCAGGTTTTGCCGAGATCATCAAACATGCCCTGATCAGCAGCCCGGAAAAATGGGAAGCATTAAGCCGTCTCATGAACCCGGAAACAACAGACTGGCTGCCGGCAATCCGTGAATCGGTCATCCTGAAAAATGCTATCGTGAATGCTGATTTCCGGGACAGGCATCAGCGCAAAACATTAAACTTCGGACATACGATCGGTCATGCGCTGGAAAGTTATTCGCTGAAGGTTCATGCCGATCCGCTCAAGCATGGAGAAGCCATTGCCCTGGGCATGCTGGGCGAGATTTTCCTGTCGGAACAACTCCTGCATTTCCCGGCCGCTTCCGTTTTGTATTCTTTTCTTTCCAAACACTTTGGCTATGCAGGGATAGAATTTGACAAGAGAGAAGTCCTGGAAAACATGCGCTGCGACAAGAAAAACACGGATTCAAAAATCAGCATGGTGCTGCTGAAGGACATCGGTCAACCCCTGGTTGACCAGCAGCCGGATGAAGGACACATTCTACAAGCCCTTGATTTTATCCTGGAGCATGCCGGCAAACCTGCGCTGCAATCCTGATGCGTATTTCCCATCCTACAGGAATTATTGAAGCATCCATCCGGTTGCCTGCATCCAAAAGCTTAAGCAACCGTGCCCTTTTAATTCGCTATTTATCCGGAACTGATTTTTCCATTCATAACCTCTCCCAGGCAAATGATACCGTGCTGCTGCAGCGTTTTCTGGAAAGCGGCGCTTCGGAAGCGGACGTACAGGACGCGGGCACCGCATTTCGTTTTTTGACTGCTGCGCTTTCCATGATGCCCGGTGAATGGAGGATTACAGGCACGGAACGTTTGAAAGAAAGACCCATCCATCTGTTAGTGGATGCCCTCCGTGAACTGGGGGCCGATATCCGCTACGAAGAAAAAGAAGGTTTTGCCCCCCTGATCATTCGCGGTAACGAACTTTCGGGAGGAAGTTTGTCGCTCGATGCTTCCGTGAGCAGCCAATTTGTTTCAGCCCTGCTGATGATGGCGCCCAAACTAAAACGCGGCTTGCATCTCAAATTAGCGGGCAAAACCGTATCCGGGCCGTATATCCACATGACGCTTCAGCTGTTGAAATATTTTGGAGTGGATCATGAATGGAAGAACGGCGAAATCATTGTTCCGTTTCAGCCTTATGTCGCCAGGACCTATCGCGTGGAAAGCGACTGGAGTGCAGCTTCGTATTGGTATGAAATGGCAGCCCTGTCCAAAAGTGCAAAAATAAGATTGCCTGGCCTGTATTCCGACAGCCTGCAGGGCGATGCCGGGATCGTTGACATGATGAATACGCTTGGCGTTGAAACGAAGCAAGGCCAGGAAGGAATTGAGATTTCGAAAAAACAGAAAATTACGTATCCGGATTTTTACGAAGCGGATGTCCTTGACACGCCCGACCTGGCGCCGGCTGTTCTTGCCACGCTGGCCGGGCTGCAGCTCCATGCAAATATTACAGGTACTGAAAACCTCGACCTGAAAGAAAGCAGGCGCCGTGAAGTCCTTTGCAAGGAACTCTCGGGGAACGGTGTGAACATCCGTTCGGAGGATCCCTCCATTATTTTAGACGGGGGAAGCCTGGACAGGAACCCGTCATTTCACGTGCATCAGGATCATCGCATGGCCATGTGCTTTGCGCCTTTGGCGCTATGCAGCGAATGGGTCTCGCTGGACGACGATGGTGTGATTGATAAATCTTATCCGGGGTTTTGGGCTGATATGAAAAAAGCGGGATTTCAGATTGACTGAAGTGCCCGCTGTTTCCGCTGTTTTATTTTCCGGATGATCAGGTATATCAGGAACATGCTCATGCGATTAGTTTCGTACAATTTTCTGCACCGGTGAAACGATTTCATCCTGGGTTAACCGGATGAAGTACATCCCTTTTGCGGATAGCCTGCAGTCGTCAACGCGGAAGAAATTGTTGCCTTCCTCAGCGATCAGCGTTTCCGTATGCGTGAGTTTGCCTTCTGAATTCAGTACATCGAGTTTGGCAAGTCCTTTGTGGGGGGAATAGAAGGAAACATAAAAATCATCTGCCGTTACATTGGAGTATGCTTTGAACTCCTCGAGGGACCGGTGTTTCGAGCCGGACTGAACACAGATGGGTCCGTAGATCGTTGTCATTCCGTCGTAATCTGTCTGGACCAGCCTGTAGTAATTCAACCCGGCAAGCGGACGCATATCTTCCCAGGAATATTGGGTTGCCGTGCTTGAATTGCCGGCTCCGTATAGGATAGCAAGTGACTCATAGCCGTTGCCGGTTGATGAACGCTGCACAATAAAATAATCGTTATTGATTTCCGATGCCGTTGTCCAGTCGAGATGGTTTGCACCATTTTCTGAATGGGCTGAGAAATGGAGTAACTCTACCGGCAGCGGCGCAGGAGGCGCTGACACCGTTCCACCGGATAATGATCTGTCCTGGCTTCCAATGGATCCGTAGTTCCAGCTTATCAATCGCATATGGAATGGGGAACCGCTAATTCCTCCTGCAGACCTGGGATTGCCACTAACATAACCCCAATCATTCCTGCTTGCAATATGTCCTCCCCAGGCCAGCACGGCTGTAGTAGAAATCGGCGTAAATTTTACCATGACCTGTGTTTGAGACTGCGTAGCGTTCAAGCTGCCTTGCGATACATAATAAATGGTATCAATGGTTCCGTTAAACAATGTCATTAATCTGTCTGAAGCGGATAGCGCATTATAACTGGCAGCGGGTTGGCCGGCAACCGGGCTTCCTGCAGTAGAAGGCACAGGTATCGGATACGTTGTAGAAGGCGTTAATGGGCTTAACCCTGAACCCGCCAACGGATCAATTGTTTCGGCAGTGCTGTGTTGGAAAAAAGCATGCGGATTAATTCGGTTGTAATGGGTGAGATAATCAAATGCGTTTTGACTGCTGTTTTTGATATCATATTCAATGATAATGCTTACCTGGACGCCGATGGTAATGCCTGTCATAACACATTGATAAGGAGATGACATGCCCTCGATATAGTGTGCCTGGCTGGAACCCAGGTTACCGTTAACCCAGTTAATCGGGTTAGTAGGAGAAGCATCCGTTCCATTCCGGGCCTGATTCAGGTTGGCACTTGCAGCTGCGAAGGATTTTGTGGAGATCACTGCCAAAACAGCCAGGATCATTAGAAGGGTAGCGATTTGTTGAGTCTTCTTTTCCATGACTTACGGGTCTTGAAATGTTAAACTGATTATGAATACTATACATACAATATCTCCTCTCAAGCACCTATTAGTCAATAACATTTGGGGAAAAAGCAACCTCTAAAAGGCGAAAAGTCAGATTCAATAGGTGAATGGAATCCGCTGCTCTTCAAAAACATGCAAAAACAGGGTAAAAAAAAAGCGCCCCGGTGTGTCCGGGGCGCCAGTACTTAAACAGTGTTTTTATCTTGCTTATCCGATCTTTTTCACATTCACTGCGTTCATGCCTTTTTTTCCTTCAGCAACTTCGAATTCAACCTTGTCGTTTTCGCGTACTTTGTCAACAAGGCCTGTGTGGTGAACAAACAAATCGTTGTTGTTGTCATCCTGGGTGATAAAACCGTACCCTTTTGACTCATTGAAAAATTTTACTTTTCCTGTTTTCATTGAAATAATAATTAATTGATTAATAATGGCGTCAAAGGTAATACAATTTGGGAAGGACACAAGGAGCTCGACGCTGGACACTGGCTTTGCCTTCCGAAGCCATGCACGACAAATTTGAGTCTATACAAATAGATAGGCGAAGGGGGGATACTGGACCCTGGATACTGGACACTAAACCGTTTCTTTTGACAAATAGATGGCTGCTCACCTCCCCCTGCCCCCTCCAGAGGCAGGGAGAGGCGATCTCAACCGGAATATGCCATTTTTTGTAAAAAAAAGGGACGAAAGATAACCTTTCGTCCCTGGAATTGCATTTTTCCTATCGTAGAATAGGAATAAGCCAACATTCAATAGTGGATTCAATACCTGAATAACACCATTTTCTTCTGAATAGTCGTTCCATCTGACTTCGTCAGGCGGAGGAAGTATACGCCCTGAATAAGGTCACTGCCATTAAAATCTACCTGGTAAGGGATATTTCCGGTAACATTTCCCTGGTAAAGGATGGCAAGCCTTGATCCATTCATATCATAGAGTTCTACGAGGACCTTACCGGATTCAGGAAGCACGAATCCTATTCTTGCATTATCCATGAATGGATTGGGTTGGATTTCAATCCGGCCTCTGCCTGCAACCCGGATCGGGCGGGAACCTGTATCATTTACCGTCACGAAGGCCGATGAAGAACAACCGTTGGAATCAACAACTGTAAACGTATATGTGGCAGTAAGCGAATCGCAAACATTAATCACAAGCGTGGAATCTCCGTTACTCCAGGAATAGGTAAATGGGGCCGTTCCGCCTGTTACCGAGGCCGTGAGATTTACGCAGCCTAAAGAATCCGGGACGCTGTCGGCGACGGCCGCTGCTATAGGAGAATCAAAGAGCATAACAGCTATCGTATCGCTGGCCATACATCCGGTTACTGTATCCGTAGCCTGAACCCAATAGCTTCCGCTTTGTGTGATGCTCAGGGTCTGGGCTGAAGAACTGTCGGACCAGAGGAATGTATGGAACGATGTGCCGGCATCGAGCACCAGTGAATCCGCGGAACAAACGGAGGTATCGGCGCCAAGATTTACAGAACAGGTAATCGGTATTTCAATCGTCACGGAATCTGTGGATGAGCATCCGTTGACATCGGTTACCGTGACCCAATAGGAAGTAGTTACACTATCACAGACTTGGATCGTTACTAAATTCTGGCCTGTGCTCCATATATATGTATAAGGAATCGTACCGCCTGTAGTCAGAGCATTGATGTTTCTGCATCCCAGTGAATCGGGAATGCTGTCGGCAAAAGCTGTGACTACCGGGGCGCTGAAAAATACGATGGCCACCGTATCGGATGCCAGGCAACCGGTGGAAGAATCGCTGACCTGCACCCAATACGTACCGCTTTGCGTAACGGCCAGCGTATCGGCGGTGCTGCTATCAGACCACAGGTACGTAATAAAGCCTGCTCCCGCATGAAGCACATACGGAGATGTTGCACAAACAGAAGTATCATTGCCCAGGTCAACGGAACAGGAAACCGGTTGATCCACGGTTACAGAAGCGGAAGATGAACATCCGTTGGAATCGGTAACCAGAACAGTATAGGTTGTCGTCACGCTGTCGCATACATAGATGGATGCCGTCGAGTCGCCCGTACTCCAGGAATACTCGAAGGGGAAACTGTTGCCAACAATAAGGGTATTAATATTTCTGCATCCCAGGGAATCGGGCAGGCTGTCGGCAACTGCCGTAACTACGGGAGCCGTAAATAACACGAGGCTGATGGTATCGGAGGCCGTACAGCCTGTAGCCGAATCACTGACGGTTACCCAATAGGTACCGCTTTGCGTCACCACCAACGAATCGGCCGAGGAACTGTCAGACCACATATAGGTGAGGAAACCGGGTCCGGCATGAAGTACATAGGATCCCGAAGCGCAAAGCGAAGTATCATTCCCCAGGTTCACCGTGCAGGTTGGAGGCGGTGTTTGTCCCACGGTAACCGAAGCCGAATCGGAACATCCGTTGGCATCTGTTACGGTAAATACATAGGTCGTTGTCAGCGTGTCGCATACATACAAGGTGGTTCCGACGGCGCCGGTGTTCCATATATACATGTATGGGGCTGTTCCGCCGGATACAGAACCGGTAAGGTTCCTGCATCCAAGCGAATCCGGAATGCTGTCGGCGACGGCGCTGGCCACAGGAGGATTGCTGAGGCATGGATTGGGAGGAGGCGCGACGCAATCGCCCAGGTGATCACCGTGTGCGAGATGCGCGGCCACGGCATTGATGCTGACACAAATGGAATGGGCATTGCCAGGATTGCCGGGCGGGATGTGACAGATCTTGACTTTTTTATTACCGTTGCCACATCGCACGTCCACTGCATTGACAGTCACACTGTCGGTGGAAATACATCCGGCTGAATCGGTAACAGTTACCCAGTAGACGGTTGTCACGGCATCACATACGGTAATGGATGCCGTGGTGGCACCATTGCTCCAGGAATAGGAATACGATCCTGACCCGGTAGGGACAGCGGTCAGCGTAGCACAATCCATTGGGGGTAAACCCGGATATACGGAAACATCGCTGCCTGCATTCACTGTGCATTGACTCCTCGCCTGTCCGGCGAAGAGCAGAAACACAAGGATAAAAGCATACGCAAGAGAGTTAAGTTTTTTCATTTGCTATAGAGTTAAGTTTAAAAAATACCAGTTGTCTTGTAAAATTAAGCGAATCATTTTGGAATTTCAAACAAGGCCTATGCCTGAAGGCCTTATTTGGCGCGGTTTTCAGCCCCTGTTTGTAATTATACTTTAGCATAGTTTTTGAAAATAGGGAAGGTGTGTAAAAATATCCCCGTACGGCATTCAGCCCCTCGCCTCTCACAGCAGCATTGTTTTCAGTCAAAATGAGCAAAAAACAGGTCGTTTCGGCTCAACCCTGTTCATTCCGAACTATTTAAAGCATCTATCCGTTAGAAGGGATAACATGTATTGAAGTTTATTGAGAACCCGACTACAAAAAACTAAAAGCCATGAATGACGCCCTCCACTGGAACAGCATTGCCGACAATTACGACAAGGAAATCTTCAACGTTTTTAAAAACGACAAAAAGAAAAAGCTGAAGAAATACCTGGCCAAGTACGCCGACAAAAACAACATCGCCATTGATTTTGGCTGCGGTGTAGGAAAGGCGCTTCCCCTCCTTTCTCCCTTATTTAAAGGAATTATTGCCGTAGATGTTTCCCAGAAATGCATTTCCATTGCCAAAGCTTCGCCGCATAAGAACGTGGTGTTTAAACGCGTGGATCTTGCCGGAAAAAAAATAGACCTTCCTACTGTAGACTTTGCGTTTTGTTGCAATGTGGCCATGTCGGATAATGTGAGCCGGAATCAACGCATTCTTTCAAACGTTGTCAACGCGCTGAATAAAGGAGGCACGGCGCTGATCGTTTTGCCTTCCTATGAGTCCGCTTCCATCTCCGTACTTAGCCTGATCCGCTGGTATGAAAAAGAAGGAACAGCGCTGGCCAGCATTCCGAAGGCGGATCTTGCCCTCCTTCGTACACAAAATAAGAAACATGCACGGGAAGGAATTCTCTCCATCGACGGCGTACCTACCAAACACTACCTGGCCGCAGAGCTTTACTCCCTATTCAATACGGAAAACTTTTCGCTTCAACGACTGGATCGCGTGGAATATGGCTGGGACACAGAATTCAATTCACCCCCGGCCTGGATGCAGGAACCCTATCCATGGGACTGGGTGGTAGAAGTTAAACGTATTAAATAGCTATTCCGCTCCGCAATGCCCGGTAGCTATGTTTTTTACCACAGAGGCACAGAAACACGGAGATCAATAGATTAATTGCATCATATGCACGTCGAGGAAGCGGTTGAATTTAAAACCGACTTCCTTCATCACGCCTACTGTTTTGAATCCGCACCTTTCATGGATGTGAATGCTGATTTCATTTCCCTGTGTTATGCGTGAGAGCACCGTATGAATTTGCAGGCTCCTTCCCGCAACGATCACCTCTTCCAATAAGCGTTTCCCGAGTCCGCGGCCCCGGTGATCGGAGTGAATGTAAACCGAAACTTCTACCGTGGTATCATAGGCGCAGCGGTCGCTCCAGGGACTTAACGACGCCCATCCGAGTACCCGTCCGTTTTCTTCAGCAACCAAAACGGGATGGTTTTTCTTATGCGCAAAAAACCACGCCCGTTGTTTTTCAAGCGAGCGTGGTTCGGTATCGAAAGTGGCCGTGGTGTTTCGGACCGCTTCGTTGTATATATCCAGGATCGATTCCAGGTCTTTTTCTGTGGCTGCACGGACATGCGTCATGCAGCAAAATTAGTTTTTAGAAAACAAAACGGAAAGAAAAGGCGCCGTCAAAATAACCGGATACCCCGTCATAAATATCAATAAAGGGCTTGATGTCAAGTCCGATGTTCAACGGCGCTTTGTTGAATTTGTATTCCATGCCCAGGATGCCGTCGATGCCGAATACGGCGGCATGTTCGCCGGGGTATTCTACGTAATAAACACGGCCCTGGTATTTGCGGTAGTACCCGCCATAGTTGAAGAAGCCAATATGTGCTCCTCCACCATAGAACCACGCAAGGCCGGGAGCTTCCGCAATCGGACGGTGTACTTCATATAGTCCGGTAAGCAGGAAATGCTCATGTCCGAAGCCCAGGATCCCTTCCACTGCGGCCTGGGAATTCACGAAATGTTTTACCGTGATGCCTGTGTTAAGACCGCCTAAACGTATTCCTATTCCCGTATGATAATCCTGTGCTGCGGCATTCAGGCTAACCAGGAACATAATTCCAATAAGAGCTCGTTTCATAGCATTTGATTTTTAAGGTTGTTTAATATCGCATAGGTATGACCCGTCAAGGGGCAAATATTGTTCCTTGCCTGCCATATGTCAGAATAAAACCCTTTTTTTATCCTAAAAAGCCTCGTCTGAAGGGTTTTATCTAATCCCGGAAGAACTAACGATCAATTGCCTTCTTTGGAAAAAATGTACTCAGTGGGGAATTTATTGCTAAGAAACCCGTCTTTATGAAGCTTTAACGACAACTGGTATCTTTGAACAAATGATTAAAAACCTGCTTAAAATCTGCTTAGTGCCCGCCTGCCTTTCCGTATTATGCGCTTTGAATCTTTCCGCTCAAACCGTTACTGTAAACACGCCGCAGCTTGCCTTCGACACCACTTTTGAGAATGCCCCCGACAGCCTGCCGCTCATCATCAACAACCCGTTGGGATATGACGTACAGGTAACCGGCATCCGCTTTTATGATACCTATAACCAACCTGCATTCAGCGCCAGCCGACAGAACTTTATTGTGGCAAGCCAGGCTTCGGAAACGGTCTGGATCCGGTTTGCTCCACTTCATAACATCTTTCATAATTCAGAGCTTCTCATAGAAACCAATTCTCATCGTGGCGATGTGAGCGTAGACCTGACAGGCCAGGGGAAATATTCGCTCACCTATTATAACCTCTCCGATAACCTGGCGGAGGAAGCTTTAAAAAATATGCTTCATACCATGACGGGCAACGGCTATGATTCTCTCGGATATAACATGGCCCGCGACAGCATGTTTATGCTTATCGATAATGAACGGGTAAACGGCCAGGGCGCCACGCAGAATACCCTGGAATGTATCTACACAGGCAGACAGGCCGTAGGATATACAAGCCGGACAGATTGCCAGTCCAATTATTCTTTCAATACTGAACATACCTGGCCGCAAAGTCTTTTTAGTTCCCTGGAGCCCATGAAGTCGGATTTGCATCATTTATTTCCCACGGATGATAATGCAAATAATGTCCGCGCCAATTACCCCTTTGGCGTTGTGACGAATCCCTCCTGGCAACTGGGCGGATCGAAATATGCGAATAGTGTATTTGAGCCCCGCGATGCCCAAAAAGGCGCAACAGCGCGTGCCCTGTTTTATTTCGCACTTCGCTATCAGAATTACGGCGGTTTTCTTACTTCGCAGGAATCTATTTTAAGGACCTGGCATGAGGCCTTTCCCCCGGTTACGACAGAAATAAACCGCAATGAGAAAATCAGCACCCTGCAGCATAACAGGAATCCCTTTGTGGATTACCCGCAGTTGCTGGACCGTATCACAACTATTTCCGCATTTTCTTCCCAGGCACCGGTATTTTCAATCGACGTATCCGACACCCTGATCGATTACGGGTATGTAACTTCCTCCGTGCATCATGTTTATCATTTTGTAGTCGTAAACAACGGCAATCAAAATGTGCAACTGACAAATTTCAGCTTGTCGTCGCCTTCCCTTTTTACTTTTGTGAATGGTACGGGAGTAAATGGTACCGTGGCGCCGGGAGAAGCGGTGAAGCTGGACATCGATTTACTGACTGCACCGGCTGCCTCGATCACCGGGACACTGAATTTCAACAGTAACATTCCGGGTCAAAACTCATTTTCCATACCCATACATGTCGATGGCGCATCACCTGTTGGTATCAACGAACTTCCGGAACGTTTATATAAATATAAGATGTATCCGAATCCTGCATCCGGAATGGTGTATATGGAAGGACCCGGAATTACAAAAAGCAGCTTCCGGATTACGGATATGGCGGGAAGAAAAATGCCAGTCCCTGCAAACGTGGAAAATGAAAAATTATCCCTTGATATTTCCGGATTCAGTCCTGGAATATATTTTATGCACCTAACCAATGAGCACGCGAACCGCGTGATGAAATTAATTTGCAGGTAAGCTTTTCCTTTTCGAATTCACGGGTTTTCCATCTTATTCATCTGGTATTCATCTTGATTTCCGGTTTTGGCATGGGCTTGGCATAGGATTGTTCAAATCCAAAATTAAAGGAGAACCGACTATGAAAAAGCTCTTTACTTCCGCACTGATGATGTTTGGCGCCTTGCTGTCGCAAGCCAACCATCTGAATTCCGAACTGTTGATCAGCAGCAGTTCAAATGAAAGGATTGTCGTTACACTGGACCAGGAAACATTTCAACCGGACCATGTGATAGAAATCCGTGATTTGATACCCGGCATGCATGCTGTGACGGTAAGCCGGGTTGTGAACAATCGTCAGGCCCGCAGGCCCGTTACACGCGTGCTGTTCAGCGGCCGCCTCTTCATTCCCGAAGCCTCCAGGATTACCGCCAGGGTTGAAAAAGGATCCGGCCTGCATGTCACGGAAGTGGAACCGCTTCTTTACGCGTCCTGGAATACACCGCAGCCTGTTTACGCAGTGTTGCCTATGGACTGCCTTACGTTCGGGCAACTGGTACGAACCATTGAATGCAAGTCCTTTGAAAGCTCACGTTTCCAGGTTGCCTGCCAGGCCGCTTCCGTCAATTACTTCACCTCGGAACAAGTTGCCGTACTGCTTACAAAATTTACATTCGAATCCACGCGCCTGGAATTTGCAAAGCTGGCCTTTGACAGGGCCCTGGATAAAAACCGGTATTTCCTGGTGAACGATGCCTTTGTATTTGAAAGCAGCATCGACGAATTAAATGCATACATCCTTTACAGGAGCTAAAAATTTCTGATCATAGGTTCTTGGAAGAACGTCATTCGGGAAGTATCTTTTTGCCGGTCCGGGAATAAGATACTTCCCAAATGACAAAAATTTTTCGACCTACGCCCTACTCGCTGCTCTTATTTTTCTTTGAATAAAAATCAGCCAGGTTTGTCGTAATCGTAAAATGATCACTACCTCCCACTACATGGTAGGAAGCCCGGCCGTAGCCGATCTGGAATTTTGAAATCCGCATGCCAAAGCCCCAGGAAAAGCCCACCGTTTGTTTGGCAGTTTCGACCAGCATCTCCCTTCGTCGCTGAAAATTATAGGCAACCCTTACATGAAAATGCTGGGAGAATAATAACTCCCCGCCAACGATAAAGTGCCGCGCCAGTTTTTCACCGAAAGAAATTTCCTGGATATTCTGTTCGCCTGTGATCGGATCAAAGTTGGCCGGGTCTTCCGGATCGATATAGGTGATGTCAAAATTTTCCAGGTGTCTTGCCGTCAGGTTAAACCGGAACGGCACATGGGCCAGTCGTTTCGAAACAGCGGCCTGGATTTCTATGGGCAGGGGCTCGGCATTGCCATTCACATATCCATCGAGCTGTGCCCCGATATTCCGTCCAACGACAGAAACCGTAACCTGGTTCGCTGAATCGTAATAGGTGCCGCCGATATCGGCTGCCAGCCCGAAAGAGTTGTACAGGTAGTAATCACTGTAAATTACCTTCAGCGTGGAGCCGATAGAAAACCGTTTGTTCAGTTGTTTTGAATAGCCAATCATCAGGGCCATGTCGGATGCCTGGAAAGTACCCAGCACGTCCCCTGATTCATTGGTCTCCGTAAAATCACCGTAATGCGCATAATGCACAGCCGTAAGAAAGGTTCCCCAGTCTTTTAACTTAAAGGCATAGGCGGCATCTCCGAATTTTACCTTATCGAAATAACTGACGCCGCTGAATGAAAGATGCTTCTGCATCGAAGGATTTAGCAGGGCCGGATTTTGCATGGCGCCGTAAATATCATCGTCTTTCACTGAAATAAATGTGCCCCCCAGGGCGGCTACTCTTGCCGATGCCGGTACGTCAAGGAAGGAATAGACAGCACTGCCTCCAACCTGGGCTTTTAGGGATAGCGATACTAGAAATGTGAATGCTAGGGAAGAAAAAAGTAATCGTTTCAGGATCATGCCTCAGGTTAGTAAAGGGTATGCTAAGTAACGAAAGTTTAAGGAATCTATTGTGAAAGGGAAAATCAAAGAAACCCTACTTCTCTTCCACACCCGGCGGAGGATTGGTGAGCTGGCCACCCTTATAGATATCTTTCCGGTCGGGTGTGCCGTCTTCGTTAAACACATCCCATGTACCCTCCCGGACGCCATTTTTGTAGTTTCCCCGCATATACGGTTTCCCGTTGGGGTGGTAAACCGTTACGAGGCCGGCAAAATCACCGTCCTTCAGGATGGCCTCTGTCTTTTTATTGCCGTTTTCAAAATACTCCTTCAGCGGGCCATTCTTATGATCCTGTTTGTAGGTTATTTCCTGGGAAACCTGCCCGTTTGAATAATAGACTTTCCACAACCCTTCCTTTTTTCCCTTCACGTAATTTTCAGTGGAGGCAATCTTGCCCTGGCTATCGAAAAATGTCCAGAGGCTGTCGCGTTCCTTCCCTGCATATTTTCCTTTGGCCTTTACCGTTCCGTTTTCATAAAACATCTGCGCATCGCTCACGCCTGTTGTTCCGCGATAAGTCAGCACAGCCTGGATCTTACCCGTGTTATAAAAGATACGGTGAATCCCGACGCGCACGCCATTTTTGTAACGGCCTTCCGAAAAGAGCGTGTCATTCTTATAATACTTTCTCCACAATCCGTCCTGCTTTCCATTCTTGCCGATCCGGTTAATCGTATCGCCTTTAAATACCTGGTACGTCTGGCCCAGGCAGGCACAGGACATAAATGCCAGGACCAAGAACGTTCCCGCGATTCTAAAACAGGGCTTCATGGTTGTATGTAAATTCCTTGTCATGATTTTCCTTTCCTACGAGGTAAATCAATACGCTCCGCTTCTCTTCCTCGCAAACCATTCAATGGCCAGAAGGGTAAGCAATATATAGAATACCCACTTCAGGTTAATCAGGTCGCGTAATTTTGTATCCGAATAAGAAATGGATTTAAGTTCCCTCTTTAGCAAAGAATCTGCCAGGGATTCCATTTTTGAAGGCGGGAATACGGTTCCCCCGCTTTTCCGGGCTATGGAAAAGAGCAGATCATGGTTGGCCGTGGTCTCTGTAAGTTCCTGCTGAAGTGCTATGACTGTAAAGGCGCCATTGCTGGTATACGTTTTGTCACCTGATTTCACTGTTGCACGAAAGGAATATTCCCCCGGCTGAAAGTAACCGGCATTCAACGTATACGCTTTATCCGTTTTGGAAAAGGTATAGGGGAATGATTTTTTGTCGCGGTTTGTAATCACCATATTCACATCCGGTGTATTGATCAGTTCGTAATTTTCATTGTATACGACGGCGTCAAAAAGCAAGGGCTCATTTTCCGGGACCGGCGATTTATGATTGACGCGGAACCGTGACTTTTGCTCTTTATTGGATAAGAGCTGAATGGTCTTTAATAGCAGTTCCTGTGAAGCGTTAAAGTTACCGTTCGAAGCAAAATCGCTAAGCCTCCATCGCCAGAACCCTTCACCGGCCAGCACGGCGGTTTTAGTGTCCTTGTCTTCCGTAAAGACCAGCAGCGGAGCGCGAGTCTCCACGGCACCAACCTGCTGGTTCAACAGGACATAGCTGCCGGCAGCCGAACGGTATTCGCCGAAAGGGGAATGAAGCGGCGGAAACTGGGGAATCATCTTCCGGGTTTCTTCACTTAACGTAAAAAGCGAAAAATCATTATGGATGGCTGCCGTCGTCGCGTTTAATTTCTGCAGCGTACCGGTCACGGTGATTCCGGCGCCGGATTTATTAAGCATAGCGAGCGAAGATTCCGAACCCAGGATGAACAGCATGGGAATTCCGGCAGCCTGCAAACGGGTTACCAGGTCCTGCACGGGGTATTTTCCGGAGGGCAGCTGGTGAAGAATCACCAGGTTAAAGCCATCTGTTTTCCCGTCGAAACGATCGATCATGACCGGTACGGCCTCGTAGTTCTGGTTGCTTTCAATGGATTGTTTAAGCGCTGCCACATCGGGATGGGGAGCCTGTGCGAGAATGAGCACTTTTTCCTTCGTCTCTTTTACTTCGACGTAAATGTCTTTTTCATTATTCGCCAGCGTAATCTCCGAAACCACGCCGCTGACTTTAAACCGGTAATGATGAATGCCTTTTTTAAATGCCTCAAGAAGTACGGTAACTTCCTGGTTAAAGCGGTTGTTTGAAATGTTCACCGGTCGGCTGAATAAGACTGCAGAATCTTCCTGGACGGTAAGCGTGACTTGTTCGCCGGCAGCCTGCCTGGCTTCTACGGTAACTTCCACAGGGAAGGTATTTCCAAGGTAGGCCGTTTTGTTATAATTAATCCTGCCAATCCTTACGTCCTTTCGAACGACAGTATCTCCCAATGCCACGGCAAAAAATGGAACCTGCAATCCCGATTCATGATACAGCGGGTTGCTGCCCCTGTTGTATAAGCCGTCGGTTGCAATGACCAGCGCTCCCACGTTGCGGTTGCCAAACCGGACGTCGAGTTCCTCCAGCATGCCGGAAAAATCCGTGAGCTTTTCATCGTAATTAAAAACGGCCGTTTCGTTCACCTGGTCACCCCAGGAAACAACTTTTACATCGTACTTGCCGCGAAGGCGATCGGCAAGGTTCATAAACTCCTTCGTATACTGCTTCCGGATAAAAGCGGAATCGTTTCCGGCAGCAATGCTTTCGGAGTTGTCCTGGGCAAGGATGACAATAGGTTTTTCCACTTCCCTGCTGATGCTTTTGATCAGCGGAGTAAGAAGCAGGAATGCAAGCAGGGTGACCAGGATTCCCCGGGTGGATGCCAGGACCCGTTTGAGCCAGCGGTTCTCAGCAGGGATATTGGTGTCCTTATAATAAAGCAGAAAAGCATAACCCACTCCCAGCAGGATACAAAACAGGGTATACCAGGCCGGCTTTTCAGTGATCAGTTCTATCATACAGTAGGTTGGAAAACGCGGCTAAGATAAGAAGATAAGGAGGCTTTGAAGATGAAAATTAAGTCCGATAAATAAGTTAAAGCGCCTGTTTCGGTCTGAACAAAAGAGTACCCGAAGCCGGCATGGTACTACAATTAACCGGCGCCCAGCAATTGCTTCACCAATTGCGACACCAGCCTGTTATCGGCTTTACCGGCAAAGTGCCTGGATGCCATACCCATCACCTTTCCCAGGTCCGCAGCCGACGTCGCTCCTGCCTGGGCAATGATTTTTTGCAGTTCACTTTTGATTTCCGCTTCACCCAATTGGCTGGGAAGGTATTTTTCAATGACGGCGATTTCTTCCAGTTCGCCTTTCGCCAGGTCTTCGCGGTTCTGTTGTTTGAAAATATCCACCGACTCTTTTCTTTGTTTCACCAGCTTCTGAAGCATCTTCATTTCTTCTTCCTCCGAAACTGTTCCGCTGCCGGAAGTTTTGGCCAGGAGAATAACTTGCTTGATGGCACGAAGCGCACGCAGTGAAGCTTCGTTCTTAGCCAGCATGGCGGATTTGATATCGGCGTTGATTTTTTCTTCGAGTGGCATAATCGATCTAAATTTTACACGAAGATAGAGAAAAGTTCACGCTCCGCAGTCAACAGTCCACAGTCCAAGGTCCACGGTCGACAGGTAGTCCTGCTTCCAGCTTCGTAAGGCCTGAGTCTTGAGTCCAGAATCCAGAATCCAGGGTCCAGGGTCCAGGATCCAGAGTCCAGAGTCCAGGGTCGAGCAAAAAATAAGACCCGCTGGTTAGAGCGGGTCTGAAAAAAATTATACGAAAAGCAACGGGTATCTTAATCTACATTGTCGTGAAGGAAAGAATTGTTCTGGCGCAATTCTGCCCTTCGCTCTTCTTCGTTTGACAACGTATAACGGGAAACATTGGGTTCGGAAGAATGCGGAACATTGTCGAGGTTCACATTCCTTCGCTTATATGCCGGCTCGCGTTCCAGGTCAACTACGGAATTCGGTCCGCCGATCTGGTAGCTCAGTCGTTTCAGTTTCTCAATGCGCTCGCGTGATTTACGCAATTGCTCGGCCGGATCCTCGAGCTCGCGGGTTACCTGGGCTACCGGTTCCGTGCGGATTTCATTTTTCACCTTCTCCTGGCGCGGCGCTTCTTCCTTGATTTGGTTTAACGTTTTGTCGGTGTCGGTTTTGCTGATGGCTATATCAAATTCAAAACTTAACCGGGACTCTTCCTTGGGTTGTGATTCAACCAAAGAAGGCGCTACCAGCGTGCTGTCGGGCACGAGGAGCACCGGTTCGCTGATTTCATTCCGTGGTTCCGCCTGTTTCTCCGGTTGCTGGCCCGGGCCGTCCAGGGTATGGATCTTCTTTGTATTGCGAACGACTTCCTGTCCCTGCTCCACGCTGGTCTTAAATCCCGTGGCAATGAGGGTGACACTGAGTTTGTCGCTCAGGGATTCATCGGTGCAGTTACCCCAAATGATATCGGCGGTGCGGCCCGCCTGCTCCTGGATGTAATCGGTGATCTCCCCGATTTCATCCATGGTCACTTCGTTATCGCCGGAGGTAATGTTAAGCAGGATGTAACGGGCGCCGGAAATGTTGCTGTCGTTGAGCAGCGGGGATGCGAGGGCGCTTCGTATGGCTTTCACGGCGCGGTCCGTTCCGTCAGCCACAGCCGATCCCATAATGGCTACGCCGCTGTCTTTGACGGCTGTTTTTACGTCTTCAAAATCCACATTGATATAACCGGTGAGGGTAATGATTTCCGCAATGCCACGGGCAGCGGTAGTCAGCACATTATCGGCATGGGAAAAGGCCACACCCAGCTTCAGGTTGCCGTACATTTCACGGAGCCTTTCGTTGCAGATGATAATCAGCGAGTCGACATTGTTTTTCAACTGTTCGATGCCGTGGTCGGCCTGGTCTTTTCTCTTTTTTCCTTCAAACTGGAAAGGAACGGTGACGATGCCGACGGTAAGTATTCCCAGTTCCCGCGCAGCCTGTGCGATGACAGGAGCCGCACCGGTTCCGGTGCCGCCGCCCATGCCGGCCGTTACAAAAACCATCTTTGTATTGTCGCCGAGGATCTTCTTGATGTCCTCGATATTTTCGATGGCAGAGTTTCTTCCGATTTCCGGCATCGATCCTGCACCGCGACCTTCCGTAAGACTGTGCCCCAGTTGAACTTTGATGGGCACGGGACTAATTTCCAATGCCTGCGCATCGGTGTTGCAGACCACGAAGTCCACACCTTTGATGCCCTGGCGGAACATGTGGTTTACAGCATTGCTTCCTCCTCCTCCTACGCCGATAACCTTGATGATAGAAGGAAAATCTCTTTTCAAATCAAATTCCATGATGATATTTTTAGTTTGTTGTTTAGTTCAATTAGCGTGTGGTTCAAAGCTTCTGATCGGGTTCTTCCGTGAAAAACTTTTTCAGGATCTCGAAGATGGATCCTTCCGTCTTCGCCGTTCGTACGACTTCTTCCTTACCGACAGGCTGCAGTACCGGCGCCTTCCTGTTCTTTCGTTCCGCTTCCTGGAATCCCTTGATCACCAGTCCCACCGACGTGGCAAACATGGGTCCTTTCAGCTCATCGGCACCCTTTGCCAAATGCTCGTTGGGGTAGCCTATCCGCGTATCCATTCCTGTCATATACTCCACCAGCTGTTTGATGTGCTTCAGCTGTGCGCCTCCGCCGGTGATGACGATGCCACCGATCAGTTTTTTCTCGTAGCCTGAATTCCGGATTTCGAACTGGATATGCTCGATGATTTCTTCCATACGGGCCTGGATGATATGCGCCAGGTTCTTTACTGAAATCTCCTTTGGATCGCGGCCGCGAAGGCCCGGGATCGAAACGATTTCATTTTCCTGGTTCTCGCTGGCCAATGCCGATCCGAATTTTATTTTAAGCAGTTCGGCCTGGTTGCGGATTATCGTACAGCCTTCCTTGATGTCTTCGGTAATCACATTTCCTCCGAAAGGAATGACAGCCGTATGGCGGATCACGCCGTCCTGGAAGATGGCGATATCCGTGGTGCCGCCGCCGATGTCGACAAGCACGACGCCGGCTTCCTTTTCTTCTTCGGTGAGCACGGCTTCCGACGAGGCCAGCGGCTCCAGGAACAGCCCTTCCGTAGTCAGGCCGGCACGGCTCACACATTTATAGATGTTCTTGGCCGCCGTCACCTGCCCGGTGATGATATGGCAGTTGGCTTCCAGGCGCATGCCCGACATGCCAATGGGATTCTTGATGCCCTGCTCGTTGTCGACGATATATTCCTGGGGAATCACATGGATAATCTCTTCGCCCGGGGGCATAGCCAGCTTGAACATGTCTTCCACGATCATGTCGATGTCGGCATGACTGATTTCATCGTCCATGCTGCTGCGGGTTCGCATGCCGCGGTGCTGGTAACTTTTGATGTGCGATCCGGCAATTCCCACGTACACGGAATGGATGATGGCATTCGATTTAACGGAAGCTTCCTCGACCGACCGCTTGATGGATTCAATCGTACTGACAATATTGGTCACCACACCGCGGGTAACGCCGAGCGATTCCGTTCTCCCGTGTCCCAGGATTTCAATTTTGCCGAACTCGTTCTTCCGGCCAACGATGGTACAGATCTTTGTGGTGCCGATATCGAGTCCTACGATGATTTCCGTATTTTCCATTTACTGTTTTTTTGTGCAGACCACCTGGTCTTTATATTTTAGATTGATGGTCCTGTATTGATTCCACCCGGAACGGTTCAACCCTTCTTTGTAGAAATGAAGCAGCTTGTCAAACTTTTCGTCCATGTCCTTTTCGTCACCAAAGAGGATCGTATGGTTTCCTGCCCTCGGAATCAGCTCCAGGTCCAGGTCGCTGTTCATATAATACTGTTCTACCTGTGCATTCCAGAATTCGTGTTCGCCTACATACCCGTGCACGGCGAATATCCGTTCAAGTCCGGTCAGGTGATTTGAAGTGTCTTCCGCTTCTTCCGGTGTAAACGTCCGGATCTTCCTGTCGGCAAGCGTATTTGGTATCACCCCGTTGGCAACCGCTACGTTAGCCGTGTATTTTTCTGATAAGGGCATAAATACACCCTGATCGTCTATGTAAAAACTTTCATTGGAGTTATTGATGATTCTCAGCACCGGGTTGCGTTGAACGACTTCAATTGTTAGCTTTCCATTAACGGTTGAAAATACTTCGGCTCTGGCCACGAAGGCATTGCTGTTGATTATTTTTTCCAACATAGCCATGTTAATAGAAGATAGTGTTTTTCCGGCAGGCTCCCCGATCTTATCATGGACCATTTCGACGATATCGCTCCGCTCGATAAATGCAATGCCGGCACTGTCGTGAACGTAGATATCAAGACCTGAACACAGCATTTCATCCCGGCGGCTTTCCGCGAATCCTACGGTAACCAGGAATGCGGCCACCAGGCTGCTCCTGTAGAGGATGCGCAGCGTGCTTTTTGTATTCCAGTTTTCGAAATATTTCATGCCCTTTAATTTTTAAGGTTGTTTTCCAGTTGTCTTTGAATCGGATCCACCAGCTGATCGATGTCGCCGGCGCCAAGGGTCAGTATCACGCCTTCGGTACGTCCTTTTAAAAGCGTGACAACATCTTCTTTCCGGCAAAGGCCTTTTGCTGAAAGGGTGACCTTGTCTAAAATCATTTTTGAGGTGACCCCTTCCATGGGCAATTCCCTGGCCGGGTAAATATCGAGGAGCATCAATTCATCGAGCAGGGACAGGCTGGCCGCGAAGCCGTCGGCAAAATCCCTTGTGCGGGAGAATAGATGGGGCTGGAAAATGCCGCAGAGTTTCCATCCCGGGTATAGTTCCCGGGCCGCCAGGATGCAGGCTTTGAGCTCTTCCGGGTGATGCGCATAATCGTCGATGTAGACCAGTTCTTTTGATTTCACCCGGTAATCAAATCTTCGCTTTACACCCTGGAATGTATTGTATCCGTCGGCGATCTTCTTTTCGGGGACATTCAACAGGCCGACAGCCGCCAGGGCAGCCACGGCATTTTCAATATTATGCCGTCCCGGCATGTCACCCGACAAATCTGTTATAGTCTTACCACCGCCTTTCCAGTCGAAGCGGAACCGGTGATCAGCAATGCCGATTTGTGCAGCGGTAAAGTCTCCGCCCGAAGTAATGGAATAGGTAAATGCACGTTCAGCTATTCCTTCTAAGGGCAATCCCTTTTTATAGAGCAGTGTCCCGCCGGCTTTTACCTGGGAGGCAAACAACTTATAGGATTCCTCCATGTAACCGGCATTTCCGTAGATATCCAGGTGATCGGCATCCATGGAGGTAATGATGGCAATGTCGGGATGAAGGGTAAGGAAAGACCGGTCGTATTCATCCGCCTCCACGACCACCACTTTATTGGTAGGATCGGCGGGCAACAGGAGATTCGTATTGTAATTTTTTGTCAAGCCTCCCAGAAAGGCTGTGCAGTCGGCCCCGCTATGACGAAGGATATGGGCAATCATCGAGGAGGTAGTTGTCTTTCCATGCGTACCGGCTACGGCAATGGTAAAACTGTTGCGGGTAATCATGCCTAACACCTCCGAGCGTTTCATGACGGTAAATCCCTTATCCTGGAAATAACGCAGCTCGCTATGATCCTTCGGAACGGCAGGCGTACGAACAACCAGGGTATTTGCAGGCTGATCCAGGATTTCCGGGTCTATCCTGGCAAGATCATCGGTAAAATGCACGGCGATACCTTCGGCCTGCAATTCGCCCGTAAGCGTGGTGGGCGTTTTGTCATAGCCGCTCACCGGGATTTTCCTGGCATGAAAATACCGCGCCAGTGCCGACATGCCGATGCCGCCAATGCCTAAAAAATAAATCCGTTTTACTTCTTCGAGATTCATTTCACTTCCTTACGAGGGCGTATATTTCTTCCACGATGCGGTCGGCCGAACCGGGCAGCGCCAATTGACCGATATTCTTCTGCAACGTTTCCTGCCTGGCCTTGTCATTGATAAGTTCCATGGCTACTTTGACGAGCCATTGCCGCGCATCTTTGTCTTTCACAAGCTGTGCCGCTTTCCGGTCTACCAGGGCTTTTGCATTTTTCGACTGGTGGTCTTCTGCCACATTCGGCGAAGGCACCAGGATAGATGCCTTGGACGCCAGGCAAAGTTCCGATACAGAACTGGCTCCTGCCCTTGAAATCACCACATCGGCAGCCGCATAGGCGAGGTCCATCCGCTGGATGAATTCAAAGGCCTGGATGCCCTTGTCACGGTAGGGCTGAACGGCGGCCACAGCCTGCGGGAAATAGTTTTTCCCGGTTTGCCAGAGCACCTGGATACCTCCGTCGGAGAATTCCTTCAGTCCGGATTCCATGCTTTCGTTCACCGTCCGCGCACCGAGGCTTCCTCCAATAACGAGGACTGTTTTCATTGTATCGGCAAGGCCAAAGTGTTTCAGCGCTTCGTTACGCTTTCCTTCCAGTTGCATGATATCCTGCCGCACAGGGTTCCCCGTCAGGATAATTTTCTCCTGCGGGAAATAGCTTTCCATTCCTTCATAAGCCACGCAGATTTTCTGAACGCGCTTCGCCAACAGCTTATTGGTCATGCCTGCATACGAGTTCTGTTCCTGGATTAACGCCGGGATACGCATCAGGGAAGCAGCGAACAGCAACGGTCCGCTGGCATAACCTCCTACTCCTACGGCGGCATCAGGCTTAAACTTTTTCAGGATTCGCCTTGCTTTCAGCAGGCTGGACAACGCCTTAAACGGCACAAGCACATTCGACAGGTCCAGCTTGCGTTTCAGTCCGCTGATGGGCAATCCTTCGATCCGGTACCCGGCAGCAGGCACTTTATCCATTTCCATGCGGCCCAACGCGCCAACGAAAAGGATTTCTGTTTTCGCATTGGCCTGCTTTAAGGCGTTGGCGATCGCAATGGCCGGAAAAATATGTCCCCCGGTGCCGCCACCACTGATGACGATTCGTAATTCAGGCTTCGACAAGCTCACCTTTGCCTTCCTTTTTTTCTTTTTCTATTTCACGACTGACACTCAGGATGATTCCGATAGCCAGGCTGGTAAATAACGTGGAGGTCCCCCCCATGCTTACGAGCGGAAGCGGCTGTCCTGTTACCGGGAACAGGTTCACGGCCACAGCCATGTTAATCATGGCCTGGAATACCAGGCTGAAGCTGCAGCCAATGGCCAGCAAGGTTCCGAAAGCACGCGGACTGTGATGAATAAAACGGATCACCCTGAAAAATAAAAGCATGTAAAGAAAGATAATCAGGATGCCGCCTACCAGACCGTATTCTTCCACGATGATGGCATAGATAAAATCAGAATACGGGTGTGGAAGGAAATTCCGCTGCGTGCTGTTGCCGGGAAATTTTCCAAGGAAACCGCCTGATGCGATGGCGATTTTGGACTGTTGCGCCTGGTAATTCCCGTCGGCATCGCCATTCGTAAAATTTTCAATACGTGCCTTCCAGGTTCCGATCCGGCCTTCATTCTTTGTGAGCAGCATGATGCCGATCACCAAAGCCAGCACGGCCACGCAGGTGACGGAAAAAAGTACAATGTATCGCAGGCGGATGCGGCCGATGAACATGAGCAGGCAGCAGGTAAACATCAGCATGGCCGTCGTACTCAGGTTGGCCGGAAAAATCAACAGGCAAACGAGGATGACGGGAATCATGATGGGCACGAAGGCGCCCTTGAATTCTTTAATGGCCTCCTGTCTTTTGGACAACATGCGGGCTACGAACATGATAAGCGCCAGCTTGGCAAGATCCGAAGTCTGAAAAGTAATACCGGTGCCTGGTAACGTCAGCCAGCGGCTGGCTTCGTTCAGATTCGTCCCGAAAATCAAAGTAAGTACCAGCAAGGGCACGGCCACCGCCAGCGCCAGCATGGATATCTTCGAATAATAGGTGTACTTCACCAGGTGGGCGGCATACATAATGCCGATGCCGGCCAGCAGAAATGCCATCTGGCGAAACAAATAAAATTCCGTATTCCCGCTTTTGTATTTATAAGCCAGCGTTCCGGTCGAACTATACACTGCCATCAGCGAGAAGAGCGTCAGGATAAACACCACCAGCCAGATGGTGCGGTCTCCTTTAAAATATCTGTCAAGCCAGGTTACGTGCATGGTATTAGTGAGTAATGGGTGGTGAGTGGTGAGTAGTGAGTAGTGAGTAGTGAGTAGCGAGTAGTAAGTAGTGAATTTGGCGATTTGGAGATTTGGAGATTTGAGAGTTACAGTATTGATGCTTTTGGGCGTAGTTTTCGGCTATGCATTTGTATTTATCAAGGATCTACTTTGTCCTTTCCTATTGCCTATTATTCTTACTTGCCTATTCTCTTCCTTATTGCATCGGTGGTCAATGGTCAATGGTCAATGGTCAATGGTCAATGGTCGGCGGTCTGTGGTCAGCGGCCGACGGCCGATTCTCATAGCGCTTTTACAGCCTTTTTGAATTGGCGGCCGCGGTCTTCGTAGTTTTCAAAGAGATCGAAGGAGGCGCAGGCCGGTGACAAGAGCACGACATCCCCTTTCCGTCCCAGGCGGTAAGAAGCATTCACGGCCTCTTCGGCGGAATTGGCATTCACGATAGTTGGCACAACCTCTTTAAAGGTTTTGTGGATCTTTTTATTTTCTATGCCCAGGCAGATAATGGCTTTTACCTTTTCCTTCACCAGATCAAGCAGCATGGTGTAATCGTTTCCCTTGTCGACACCTCCCAGGATCAGGATCACAGGCTTGTTAAAACTCTCCAGCGCATACCAGGTCGAGTTGATGTTGGTGGCTTTGGAATCGTTTACGAAATCAATACCGTGCACGGTTGCTACGAATTCGAGCCGGTGTTCGGCGTTCCTGAAATCGGCCAGGCTGTCGCGCATCGTTTCGCTGCGGATGTCGAGGATGCGGGCCGCAATGCCGGCGGCCATGGAGTTGTAGAGATTGTGTTTCCCCTGAAGTGCGAGTTGTTGTAGCGTCATAGTGAATGATGTTTGGTTAGTTAGGATAATGATTTGATTGTTGTCTGTATAAGCCCCTTCGCTCACTTTTTCACGGATGGTGAACGGGTATTTTTTTGCCTGGATGCTGATTTTGTCCAGGTACTCCATCGTGACGGCATCGTCCTGGCAATAAATAAAAGCGTCATTCCCGGTCTGGTTTTGTGTAATCCGGAATTTGGACAACACGTAATTCTCGAGTTTGTACTCGTAACGATCGAGATGATCCGGGGTGATGTTGGTAAGGACGGCGATGTCGCATTTAAACCGGTACATGCCGTCAAGCTGGAAGCTGCTGAGCTCCAGCACATAGTATTCATGATCCTTTTCAGCCACCTGCAAGGCAAAGCTCTGCCCGATGTTCCCGGCCAGTCCAACGTCGAGCCCGGCCTTTTTCAGGATGTGGTAAGTCAGCAGCGTGGTCGTGGTTTTGCCATTCGTTCCCGTAATGCCGATGATCCTTGCCTTCGTATACCTGCCGGCAAATTCAATTTCAGAACAGACCGGAATGCCCTGTGCCCGGATTTTTTGAATGAGCGCCGCCTTGTCGGGGATGCCCGGACTTTTAATGACTTCGTCGGCATTCAGGATTTTTTCTTCGGAATGACGGGACTCTTCAAACGAAATCTGGTTTTGTTCCAGCACCGCTTTATATTTAGCGCTGATAACGCCCATGTCAGAAACAAACACATCATATCCTTTGCGCGATGCCAGCACGGCCGCGCCCACACCGCTTTCCGCGGCGCCCAGGATTACAATGCGCTTGCTGTTGCTTGTCATTAGCGCAGCTTGAGGGTAACGATGGTGAGTACAGCCAGGACTATTCCTACGATCCAGAACCGCGTAACAATTTTCGATTCATGGTATCCGAGTTTCTGGTAATGATGATGGAGGGGCGACATCTTGAAGATCCGCCGTCCTTCCCCGTATTTTTTCTTCGTGTATTTGAAATAGGCCACCTGGATCACGACGGAAAGATTTTCCACCAGGAAAATCCCGCAAAGCACAGGGATGAGCAGTTCCTTGCGGATGGCAATGGCAAACGTGGCAATGATTCCTCCCAATGCCAGGCTTCCTGTGTCGCCCATGAATACCTGTGCGGGGTAGGCATTATACCAGAGGAAGCCCACGCACGCTCCCACGAAAGCCGCTATGAAAACCACCAGTTCGCCGGCATTCGGGATATACATGATGTTGAGGTAACTTGCAAAAACCGTATTGCCGGATACATACGCAAGGATGCCGAGGGTGGCTCCGATGATGGCCGAAGTTCCGGTTGCCAGCCCGTCAATGCCGTCAGTGATATTGGCGCCGTTGGATACGGCTGTGATGATGATGATGACGATGGGAATAAAAATGAGCCAGGCATAACTGCGGTAGTCATCTCCCATCCATCGCAGGAGGCTTGCGTAATCAAATTCGTTATTCTTGTAAAAAGGAATCGTCGTTTTGGTTGACTTCACAGCCTGGTCAGAATAAAACGCGCCTTCCCGGTGGCTCATATTATCGATGACATTCGAATTGCTGTCAAGTACAATCAGTTTGTCGCCATTTACTTTTTCTTTCACCAGTACATGCGGATTAAAATACAGCGTATACCCGATGATGAGCCCCAGTCCTACCTGCCCGAGAATTTTAAATTTTCCGGCAAGGCCGGCTTTGTCCTTCTTAAAGACCTTGATGTAATCGTCGAGAAATCCAATGAGGCCCAGCCATACGGTAGTCACGAGCATAATGACGATGTACACGTTGATCAACCGCGCGAACAAGAGCGTGGGAATCAGGATGGCTGCCAGGATAATCAGTCCGCCCATGGTCGGCGTGCCCTGCTTTTCCTTTTCACCGGTCAGGCCAAGGTCGCGCACCGTCTCACCCACCTGTTTGCGGTGCAGTAAACGGATGATACGTTTGCCGATGAGCATGGAAATGATCAGCGACGTGATGATGGCCAGCGATGCGCGAAAGGAAATGTATTGAAACACCCCTGCACCCGGCACATCATACATTCTTTTTAGGAATTCAAAGAGGTAGTACAGCATCAGTTAAGGATTAAGTCAAAAAATTCCTGCAAAATCATTTTGTCGTCGAAGGGCGTCCGCACGCCTTTCACTTCCTGGTATTTCTCATGTCCTTTGCCGGCCACGAGGATAATATCGCCCGGGGCCGCCAGCGTACAGGCCGTTTTAATGGCTTCCTTCCTGTCGGTGATGGATAATATTTTCCTGGATTCGGACACCGGCACGCCCTTTTCCATCTGGCGCAGTATTTCTGCGGGATCCTCTGAACGCGGGTTGTCGGAAGTGAGAATTACCTTGTTGCTCAGGTCGCAGGCTATGCGCGCCATCAAAGGCCGCTTGGTCACATCCCTGTCGCCGCCACAGCCTACCACGGTGATTATTTTTCCGCCGGATGTATGCACATCATGAATCGTATTCAACACATTTTGCAAGGCATCCGGCGTATGCGCATAATCCACGACGCCCACCACGCGGTTGGCCGACTGGATAAAGTCAAAACGGCCTTCCACAGGCTCCAGGCGGCTCAATTCAAGGAGCACTTTCTCTTTGTCTTGCTTCAGGAGTACGGCAGCCGCATAAACGGCGAGCAGGTTGTAGGCATTAAAGCTTCCGATCAGGCGGCAAAGAATTTCATGCCCGTCAAGCTGGAGCAACAGCCCGCTCAGCTGGTTTTCGATCAGGCGTCCTTTAAAATCGCTCATCTTATGAAAGCTGTAAGCATATTTCCCTGCCTTCGTATTCTGAAGCATCACCATTCCGTTTTTGTCGTCGGAATTGGTGAGCGCGAATGCGTCTTCGCCGAGCGTATCGAAAAATTCCTTCTTGGCGCGGATATACGCCTCGAAGGTTTTGTGGTAGTCGAGATGATCGTGTGTGATATTGGTAAAAATCCCGCCGGCAAAACGAAGCGCTTCGACACGCTTTTGCACCACGGCATGGGAGCTCACTTCCATGAAACAGTGCGTGCATCCGTCTTCAACCATGGCCGCCAGCAAGGCATTGAGCTGGATGGGATCGGGCGTCGTATGCGTGGCCGGAATGACTTGCCCGCCAATCCTGTTCTGTACCGTGGACAGCAAACCGGTTCGGTAACCCAGGGCAAGAAATAAACGGTACAGCAGCGTAGCCGTCGTGGTTTTTCCGTTCGTGCCGGTGATGCCGGTGAGTACGAGCTTCTCGGAAGGGTTGCCGAAATAATTGGATGCAATCCGGGCCAATGCCGAAGCTGAGTTCCGGACTTTCACATAGGTGATGCCGGCGTGAAGGACATTTGGAAATTCTTCGCAGACAATGGCCGATACTCCTTTATCCGCCACGGCATCCATATACTGATGTCCGTCTGCCGAGGTACCGCGAACGGCGACGAACAGCGAACCTTCTGCCGCTTTGCGTGAATCAAAACAGATGTCGCGGATACCCGTCTCCGTCGATCCGGATACCTCGAGAATTCCTGCCTTGTAAAGGATGTCTTTCAAATACTTCATAGACCGAGATCGAGATAAACCAATTGTCCTTTTTGTATGCGTGTGCCCGCAGCCAGGGATTGTTTCACCACGCTGCCTTTGCCGCTCACCGAAGTCCGCAGCCCGGCATTCTCCAGCACATAGAGCGCATCGCGTGCGCCCATGCCGGTGACATCCGGCATCAGTCCGGACACCATTTTTCTTTCCTTGATTTTATAGGCATCACCTCCCGCATCAGCAGAAAGCCATTGCGCATCCTGCGGAAGGGTTTGTTTGGGGAGGTTCAGCTGGCTGAGTACGGAGGATACTTTTGCGGCAGGGCTGCATTTAATTGCCGGCATTTGAGCCAGTGACTCAAAGGATGAATCGGAGAATTCCTTATGCAGTTCGATGTGGCTGGCATACACTTTATCGGCAATCTCCTTGAAAATGGGCGCGGCCACAGCTCCGCCGTAATACACGCTGTTGGAAGGCGAATTCACCACGACGATACAGGAATAGCGGGGCGCATCGGCAGGGAAGTACCCGACAAACGAGGCCTGGTATTTCATTTGCTGGTTGCGCGTCGAATAGTTGGTTTGAGCTGTTCCCGTTTTTCCGGCAATCTTGTAGTACGGGTTTTTGATGTTGGTGGCAGTCCCTTCTTCCACGACGCCCAGCAACAGCTGCTGCGCTTTGCGCAGCGTGGAAGGCGAACAAATGGAATCCCGGATGATTTCGGGATCAAAACTTTTCACGGTAACGCCGTTGTGTTTGATCTCCTTTACAAACATGGGCTTTACCATCCGTCCCTGGTTGGCAATGGCATTGTAGAATGCCAGCATCTGCATCGGTGTCAGCTGCACCTCGTAACCGATCGACATCCAGGGCAGGGAGACGTCGGACCAACCCTTGTCGCCCGGGTTTTTAATGACCGGATTATTCTCCCCGGAGATCTGCAGGCCCAGCGGCTGGTCCAGGTGAAAGGATTTTATCTTGTTGACGAAACGTTCCGGGTTTTTCGCATAGCGCTGGTAGATGATGCGCGAAATGCCCACATTGGAAGAAGTTTCAAAGGCGCGCTGTACGCTGAGCCGCGATGATTTCGGGGGATGTGAATCTTTCATCGGCTGACCGAAAAAGGTGGTGTAGCCGTTTCCCACATTCACGGTATCCTCCGGATCCACCAGGCCGTCGTCCATGGCAGCCAGGAGCGACGCCATTTTCATCGTGGATCCCGGTTCGGTCGACTCACCGATGGCATAATTGTAATCTTCCGAATAGATACCCGTCGGTGACCTGCGCAGGTTGGCAATCGCCTTGATTTCCCCTGTAGCCACTTCCATCAGGACTGCACAGCCGTGATCGGCATGATGAAGCGCAAGCTGGTTCGCCAGGGCCTGTTCGGCGACGTCCTGGATATTGATGTCGATGGTCGTGTAGATATCGTTTCCGTCTTTCGGCTCAATTTCATTGTTGTCGTTGACAGGCATCCATACGTTTCCGGAAATTTTCTGCATGAGCCTTTTCCCGCTGTAGCCGGTAAGCTCTTCGTTGTAGGCGGCTTCAATACCTACGGGCTTCACGTCACGGACGTACCCGATGGTTCGCGCGGCAAGGTCCTTAAACGGAAGGTTACGCATATTCTTCTGCTCCACCAGCAAGCCACCTTTGTACCGGCCAAGCCTGAACAACGGAAACTTTTTTACCGCCTGCAGTTCCTTAAAACTGACGCTGCGACGGATGAGGTGGTAACGCTCCTTGTCGGCACGGGCCCTGCGCAAATCCCTTTTGTATTCGGCGGCCGGCTTGTCGCCGAATAAGGCGGCCAGGCATTGCGACAGGGAATCAATTTTGGAATCGAATTGCTCCTTCGTCAGCCCGTCGGCCTGGAGATCCATGCGCAGGTCGTAAATAGGTACGGAGGTCGCCAGCATGCTTCCGTTATCCGAAAAAATATTTCCGCGCGAAGCTTCAATGCGCTTATAGTCCATGGTGAGGCTGTCGGCCTTGCTGCGCCAGTAGTCGCCCTGGACAAACTGGATGCGCACCATTTGCACGACTATGGCCGTAGCAAACAGGCACATGGCAAAAAACACGATGTATATTCTCCAGAGAATCTCCTTTTTTGCGTCCATGCTGTGGATTAGTTCGTGTTTCCGGTGGTTTCTGAAACGATGATTTTTCGGGGTGGATCCGTGGCCTCCTTCAGCTGCAGCGGCGCTGCGGCTTTGGCCACTTCCGATTGCTTGCTCCGGAACATCATTTCTGATTTCACCGAAATAAACTCGGCCCGGTTCTCCTTCATTTCTTTCTTGATCTTATCAATGTTGCGTACGGTACGTTCTGCGACATAACTGTTGGCGATGTAAAAAAGGATGAGGACGGAGAGGAACAGGATAAAGGGCATCAGCTTCACGACCTGGTCTTTGTTAAATTCCCCGAACACATTCATCAGGCGGATGAGCCGGCGGGCTTTGCCGCTGGAAGCCCGTTTCCTGCCGGCTGCCGGCGTCCCGGGTGCTTCCTGCACTTCGGGCACCGGTTCCGGTTCTTTCAATGTGTTTTTTCCCATGCTTATATTTTTTCTGCGATTCTCATTTTGGCGCTGCGGGCCCGCGGGTTCCGCTGCAGCTCTTCTTCTCCCGCCTCCACCGGCTTCCTGCTGAGGATGCGGAAGGCCGCCTGCGTCCGGTTGCCGAAGAGATCCGTTCCCGACGGCCCTTCGAAATTTCCGTCACGAAGGAAATTTTTCACCAGCCTGTCCTCCAGCGAATGGTAGGCGATCACCACCAGCCTGCCTCCCGGCTTCAGCACTTCGGCGCTCTGCATCAGCATTTCCTTCAGCGCGGCCAGCTCATCGTTCACCTCAATGCGCAGGGCCTGGAATATTTTGGCGAGGTACTGGTTCTCGCCACCGCGGGGCATGCAACTTGCCAGTACGTCGCGAAGCTGTCCGGAGGTCTGCAGGTCCCGGCTCTTTCGTTCGGCAACAATCCGCTGCGCCGCTGTTTTTGCATTGTGCACTTCGCCGTATTCGGAGAAGATTTTCTGCAACTGCGCTGCGGAGTATGTAGTAAGAACGTCAAGCGCCGTCATCGTCTGCTGCTGGTTCATCCGCATATCCAGGTCGGCTTCAAACCGGATCGAGAACCCCCGCCCGGCTTCGTCAAACTGGTGCGACGACACACCCAGGTCGGCCAGGATACCATCGACCGGAATCGCTGCATGGTACCGAAGGAATTTCTTCAGGTAGCGAAAGTTGTGATTCACCAACACCAGCCGCTCATCACCGACGCGGTTGGCCAGCGCGTCTTCGTCCTGGTCAAATGCGATCAGCCTTCCATACCTGCCCAGCTTTTGTAAGATCTTTTTCGAATGCCCCCCGCCCCCATACGTCACATCCACATAGATTCCGCCGGCTGTGATGCGAAGTCCCTCCGTGGATTCTTCAGCAAGAACCGGTTCATGATAGCTCACCGCCATCGCCTCCGTTTTTCCGGCCCATGACATCTTCCGCAAGCCTGGAGAAGTCTACCGAGTCGTCTTTCAGCATGCGCTCGTATTCTTTCTGCGACCACACTTCGATCCGGTTTCCGTAAGCAAACAGGACGATGTCTTTTTCAATGCCTGCGTATTCCGTCAGTGTTTTCGGCAGCAGCAGCCTGTTCGTATTGTCGAGTTCCATTTCAGTGGCTCCGCGATTGAACTTGCGGATGAACTCGCGGTTCTTCCGCACATAGAGATTCAGCCGGTTTACTTCCTCGGAAATAATTGCCCATTCCTTCTTCGTGTAAATCACCAGGTGTTTTTCAATGCCGCGGTGCACCACAAAGCGCTTCTGCTCTTTCGCCGGGATCTGCTTCTTCAATGCCCCCGGCAAAAGGAAACGTCCTTTTGCATCTACCGTACAGGGAAACTCACCGATGAAACCAGCCATGCGCGCTTTTTTTGACGTGGCTAATGTATACTAATTTTTACCACTTTTCTACACTTTTTACCACTTTGTTGAAAAATAAATTTTTTCCCCTATGAAAGGGGTCGTAAAAGTTGATGCCCTGCATAAGGATAGCTGGGCGTTGGGATCCAGGAACAGGGAGTTGCTGGAAAAATGTATGGGTATGTTCGATGTTTGATCCCGGATGTCCAAACACGAAGCGATGCGAAGCGTCGCATCTCTATAGGCTGTGGACAATAGACTGCTGACTGCCTACTTCCTACTGCCTACTTTTTCTTGTTATTTCAAAAACGAATCCACTATATTTGAAAAAAGTTTGTATGGCATACAACCTCCGCGAAGAGAACGACTTTAAGTACATCGAAGAAGGCGAAGGCCCGGTGCTGTTGCTTTTACACGGGTTGTTCGGCGCCTTAAGTAACTGGGTGGACGTGACCTCCTACTTCTCCCCGAAGTACAAAGTGGTGATACCGCTGATGCCGATCTATTCGCTGCCGCTGTTAAATACAAATGTCAAAGCGCTGGCCAATTTTGTTCACGACTTCCTGCTTTTCAAAAACTACAAAGACATCGTTCTGATCGGAAATTCGCTGGGCGGTCACGTGGGACTCGTCTACCTTACGAAACATCCCGAACGCGTGAAAGCGCTGGTGCTCACGGCCAGCTCCGGGCTTTACGAAGACGCCATGGGCGGATCGTTTCCACGGAGGGAAGATTACAATTTCATCAAGCAGAAAGTGGAATATACGTTTCACGATCCGAAGACCGCCAGCAAGGAACTGGTCGACGAAGTGTTCAGCATCGTAAACGACAAAGGAAAACTGATACGCATCCTCTCCCTGGCCAAATCAGCGATCCGGCATAACATGAGCGACGAACTGCATACGATTAAACAGCCTACCTGCCTGATCTGGGGTAAGCAGGATAATGTGACGCCGCCTGTGGTCGCCGAAGACTTTCATAAACTGATTCCCAACAGCGACCTTTTCTGGATAGACCAGTGCGGACATGCTCCCATGATGGAACAGCCCAAAGAGTTTAATGAGATCCTGGATAAGTGGCTGACGAAAACGCTGAACGGTCAGAAGTGAATAGCGTCCAGGTATTTTTCGCTGAGCGGCTTGTTGACGTATCGTGTCACATACGGGTTGGTGGAGGCCCGGTTGATGTCTTCGGCGCTGATCGAAGATGAAAGCACGACGACATGGCAAAAATTCCGCACTGCTTCGTCAAGCTTTTCATATTCTTCGAGGAAGCCGAATCCATCCATCACAGGCATGTTCAGGTCCAGGAAAATAACTTCGGGCAAGGCACTCACGTCGGAAGAAGAGCTGCGCAAGAATTCAAGGGCGCCTTCGGCGGAGTTTTTCACAACGACCTTCTCTGAAAAATTTGATGTGGTAATCATCCGCTCATTGATGAAATTATCAATGTCGTTGTCATCAATCAGCAGGACTTTCTTAAATTTTACCGGTTTATCCTCTTTTTTCATGGTCCCTCGGTTTCAGGTGAAAAGGTAGTGGTGATGAGTGGAATCGAACCACTGACACAAGGATTTTCAGTCCTTTGCTCTACCAACTGAGCTACATCACCATTAAATTGTATTTCCTGGTCCGCAAGGACAGCCAATTCGAAGATGGGAGTCCACTTGCATTTTCAGGACGGCAAAAATAGAAAAACTTTACTGTCAGCCAACAGCCTGCTGATTTTTCAATACGCATCAGAATCAATAGCTTCGCCATCGATACGAAAATGAAAGATACGAAACCCGTATACCTGACCCTGGACCTGGGCAATACCTCGGCTAGCGCAGCCCTGTTTATGGGCAACAAAATGCTGAAGGTTAGTGCGATCCGGAGAAACAGCCCGGCGGGGTTAAAGGTCTTTCTTTCGCGTATGAAACCTGAAGCCTGTATGGTTTCCTCTGTGATCAAATCAGAGCCTCCGCTGCTTTCCTTCCTCCGGACTGTATCACGGGTCATCCTGCTGCGCCCCGGACTCCTTCTCCCTGTTCAAAATAACTACCTCACGCCGAAGACACTCGGCCAGGACAGACTTGCCTGCGCTGCAGGCGCCCATACGTTATTCCCGGGAAGAAATGTGCTCATCATCGATGCAGGTACTTGCATTAAATATGATTTTGTAGATGCGGAAGGCTGTTATTATGGCGGCAGTATTACGCCCGGACTGCACATGCGACTGGAAGCCTTGCATCATTTTACATCGGCTTTGCCCCTGGTAAAGCCGAAAGAAACGCATGAAATAACAGGCCGAAACACAGCGCAATCCATCCTGAGCGGGGTAGAATACGGAATACGGTTTGAAATGGAAGGCTTTATCTCTGCGTATAAAAAACAATATAAAAATCTGAAAGTCGTTATGACTGGCGGCGACGGACTTCGTTTGGCGAAACCTTTAAAAAGTAACATCTTTGCGGCGCCTCATTTGATCCACACCGGCCTTTATGAAATACTTCAGAAGAACCTTGCCTGAATGGCTGTTATTTTCCTGTTTCCTGTTCTACAGCCTGAATGCCGGCGCACAGTCTTCCACGAACTCTCCGTATTCCCGTTTCGGCATTGGCGACCTTCAGTCCCAGTCTCTTATAAAGCAAAAAGGAATGGGCGGATCCGGAATTGCTTCCTCCAGCCTCTATAACATCAATCTTAACAACCCTGCATCGCTGTCCTCCCTGTATCTTACCACTTTTGAAGTCGGCGTAAGCGGCAACTATACCCAATACCAGTCTTCGGGCAGAGAACAATCATCGGGAGGAGCTTCTTTCAATTATTTTTCGCTGGGATTTCCGATAAAATACAAGAAATGGGGAACGGCATTCGGGCTGCTGCCATTCAGCAATACCGGTTATAACATTTACGGGTACCAGGTAGGATCAGACCAGGTTGTTCAAAAACATTCGTACTCAGGATCGGGAGGTATTAACCAGTTTTTCCTGGCCAATGCCTGGTCGCCGGCAAAGGGTGTAAGCGTGGGTTTGAATACTTCCTACCTCTTTGGCACCATTACCGAAGACCGGCGGGTTGAATTCAGTGATCCCACCTATCTCAATACCCGTGTTACCGATGGCGCGAATTACGGTGATTTTTATTTCAGCGGCGGAATCTTGCTGACGAAAGACAGCCTGAAGACGGAAGCCAGCGATTCGATCAAATATTACGAGAAACGCTTAAGGTCCGTCGGGGATTCCCTTACCGTATACCGTAATTGGGTAAACCGTTCCGCTGCCGACTCGACACGAACTTCTGCCGACCCCGTGCTGGTTGACATCCTGCATGCCCTGGAAACTGAGCAGGCTACGCTCCAGGCGCAGAAGCAGGGAGTGAAGCACCGAAAAAAACCGGGCGAATGGTCCATCGCACTGGGCATCACGTCGTCGCTGAATTCAAATATCAATGCCAGCCAGGACCGGTTAAGCGAAAGCTACCAGAGTATCGGGGGGATTATTTATCCTGATTCTGTCGAATATATCAACAGCAAAAACGGAGTGGTACGGTTTCCCTTCAGCTACGGCCTGGGCCTGACTGTAAGAAAAGGCGGCCAGTGGATGTTTCAAACCGATTTCTCTACGCAAAACTGGGAGGACTTTTCAAAATTCGGAGAAAAGGATTCCCTTCAAAACAGCTGGAACCTGGCGGCAGGAGCGCAGTACACGCCGAAAGGCCGGATCGTGAAGTCTTACCTGAGCAGAATGCAGTACAGGATAGGCTTCCGCTACGGCGAATCCTACCTGCAATTGCGGGAAAACAGGATTACCGAATATGCCATTTCCATTGGCTTGGGTCTTCCCATGCGAACCTTTTCAGCGGTGCATCTTTTCGGGGAAGTCGGATCCCGCGGAACCCTGGACAACAGCCTGATCCGTGAAAAATTTATCCGTTTTGGAGTTGGAATCACGCTCAACGATCGCTGGTTTGTAAAGACTCCTTACCAGTAATTTTTTTAATGGTCCATTCATTTTTATCCCTAACTTCGGCATAGAAATCCGATCATGAGAAATCCGTTATGCCTGTGGGTGTTTTTTTCTGCATTTCTTTTTTCTTCCTGCGAAAACGATATTGAAAAAATCAAACTGGTTGGCAGCGGCAGGAATGAACCGGTGGAGAAAGCCGTGAACATTAAAATACTCTACAGCGATTCGGCCCGTGTCCAGGTGGAACTGACAGCGCCGTTAATGGAACATTACCTCGGCGCCAAAGCGTACCTGGAAATGCGAAAAGGATTCCAGGCCCTGTTCTATACCAACGCCCTGGCAGTAAAAAGTAAGCTCACCGCCGATTACGGCATCCGGTATGAGAAGGACCAGAAAATGGAAGCCCGAAAAAATGTAGTCGTGATCAATGAAAAAGGCGAACAGCTCAATACGGAACACCTCGTCTGGGATGAGAAAGCACAAAAACTTTTAAGTAGTGAATTCGTTAAAATCACAACCCGCGATGAGATTATTTACGGTACCGGGTTTGAAGCCAACCAGGATTTCAGCAAATACAAAATATTCAACATTAAAGGCACCCTTGCATTAAAAAAATAAAATTATGCTGCGGATACTTGAATTAGCCTGGATGGCCATTGCCATCGTCACCGGTTTGGTCACACTCTACCTGCTGATCACCCAACAGTTTTCCGAAGCCATTTTTATGATGATCTGTTCAGCCATTGCCAGCGTCATGTATTTTGTAAGACGGAAGCAACGTATCCGTTATGATTCCCTGCGGAGTAAGGAACAGGACGAATCGCTTTACCACTAGCCCTACATGACTGCGTTGAACATCATTCTGTTGACTTTGGCCGCATCTGCGTTTTCCAGCGGCATGGAGATTGCTTTTGTTTCCGCGAATAAACTACGCATCGAGCTGGATAAAAAACAGGGAAAGTTCTCCGCACTCATCGTCTCCCGCTTTGTCAAGTCACCTTCCCGTTTCATCGGCACCATGCTTATCGCCAACAATGTGGCGCTGGTTATTTATTCCATGATCTTTTCTGAAGACATCCTGCCCAGGCATTTAGTGAACGACATGCTTCCTTCCGGGTTCCATTCAGAACTTGCCATCCTGACCGTCCAGACCCTCATACCCACCCTGATCATTCTCGTTGCCGCAGAGTTTGTCCCGAAAACGCTTTTCCGCATCAACCCGAACAGCACACTCAACATTTTGGCAATCCCGTCGCTCATAATATACTACATCCTTTTTCCGCTGGTTATCGTCGTCATCGGATTATCCCGGTTTTTGCTGAATAGCGTATTCAAGATTGAATTCGCGGAAGAAAGACCCGTCTTCGCACGCATCGACCTGGACCTGTACCTGCGTGACCTGTCAACCAAAAACAGCCAGGTGGAAGAAATGGATACGGAGATTCGGATTTTCAGAAACGCCCTTGATTTCAGCGAAGTGAAGGTGCGCGAATGCATGGTGCCCCGAAAAGAACTCGTTGCCATCAGCGTAGCTGAACCCATCGCCGAATTGCAAAAGATGTTTATCGAAACCAAACTTTCAAAAATCCTGATCTACCGCGATTCCATCGATAATATCATCGGCTTTACCCATTCTTCAGAGATGTTTAAACAACCCAAAGACATCCTGTCCATTCTTCTTCCCATCTCCATCGTTCCGGAAGTGATGCCGGCCAACGAACTGCTTACCCTTTTCACCAACCAGCACCGGAGCATTGCCCTGGTCGTGGATGAATTCGGCGGAACATCCGGCATGGTGACGATGGAAGATGTCATCGAAGAAATCTTCGGTGAAATCCAGGACGAACATGACGACCCCGAGAATGTTGAAAAACAAATCTCGCCGGGAGAATATGTTTTTTCCGGCCGCCTGGAAATCGATTACCTGAATAAGAAATACGACCTCCATCTGCCGGTAGGCGAAGACTACGAAACGCTGGCCGGATTTATCGTGCATTCGCATGAAAACATCCCGGAACCCGGTGAGGAAATCCTGCTGCCTCCCTTCGTTTTTAAAATTCTCCAGGTAAAAGACAACCGCATCGAGCAGGTGAGAATGAAGCGGAACCGTGAAGAAAGCTGATCCTTCTCTACTCACTACTCACTACTTATTACTCACTACGAACATGTCATCTCATAAATCAATCGTGATCTGGCTTTTCAGCGGTTGCATTCTCATTTTTTGCATGGTGGTAATCGGTGGCATTACACGCTTAACAGGTTCAGGCTTGTCGATTACAGAATGGAATGTAATCATGGGAGCCGTCCCCCCGCTCAACGATCCGCAGTGGAATGAGGCTTTTGAAAAGTACCGGCAGATTCCGCAGTTTCAAAAACTGAACTACCATTTCACGCTCGACGATTTCAAAAAGATTTTTTTCTGGGAATACCTCCACCGGCTTGTGGGCCGTTTGATTGGCCTCGTCTTCCTCATCCCGTTTTTCATTTTCCTCCTCAAAGGGATGCTGGATAAAGCACTGATCCGAAAAGCATTGCTGCTATTCGCGCTGGGAGCCTTCCAGGGCTTTCTCGGGTGGTTTATGGTAAAGAGCGGACTCACCGAACGAACGAGCGTGAGCCATATCCGCTTAGCCATTCACCTGGTAGCCGCATTTATCACCTTTGGATTTACCTTTTGGGTTGCGCTGGATTTAATCTACCGGGAAGAAAAGCCGCTTGTCCATGCTAAAATCAATTCACTCGTCCAGGGATTATTTGCCCTGGTCCTGCTTCAAATCATCTACGGCGCATTTACCGCAGGTCTCCATGCGGGAAAAATTGCGAATACCTTTCCTACCATGGATGGACAATGGATTCCTGCAGGGATGACGGCGCTTTCACCGGGCTATTTAAATTTCTTTGATAACCTGTTGACCGTTCAATTCATCCATCGCTGCCTTGCATTCCTGGTAGTCGTGATGTCATTTGTTGTCTTCGTCCGGGTAAGCAATCAGCAAACGGCAGCGTCACAGCAAAATGGGATCCGGTTTCTACTAGTCGTTATCGGCATACAGTTTTTGCTGGGCGTATCCACCCTCCTTTCAAAAGTAAACGTTACGCTGGCTGTCCTGCACCAGGCCGGGGCTTTTTTTGTTTTCGCTGCGTCGGTATTTTTACTTCACAGGATCCGGAAAACATGAACCTCTGCGTTAATTTTTCACCGCAAAGGCGCAAAAACGCAAAGATGTATAACTATTTCCAGCGAATCGTTTCTACCAGGTGGTCGAGATCCTTCGTCACAAAATCCAGCACCGGTGCGATGGAATCGGGCTGCGGTGTGGCATAAAAATAAAGCGACCCTCTCAGAAAATGCCTGACGCTGTCAGTCAGAAAAAACTGGACGGGCGATGCGGCGCCACCTTTGACGGAATAATAGGTGCCGTATACTTGACGGTCAGGAAAGTTAACGGGAATTTCTTCAATGCCGGAAGCGCGGGGAATATGTTTCATGGCCAAGGTCCTGCTGTCTTCCATGAATTTCCCCAGGTTGTTGTTGACGCCTTTATAACTCAGGTATACGGTTCCTTTGAAGTCCGGAAATTCAAGGTTCATCCAACAGGGTTCAGCGCCCGGTGAAGTATCCGGAATCATCTTCGCATAGGCCGGAATCTCAAAGGTAAAAGGGCAACCGGCGGCATCGTAGACCTCGTATTTTTTGGCCGGCAGTTCAATCCGGAAATAGCCGCGGGGCCTGGGTGTATAGGTTTGTTCACAGGAAGATAACAACAGGGAGAAAAGCGTGCCCGAAAGAAGGAAGATCAGCAAAGAATTCAACCCTACCTGGGTGGCGCTTTCACCGGAATCCGCCTTTTGATCGGGGTGCCGCCTGATCTTCACTCGTTTGATCCTCCTGCGGTCGGCCGACTCAATGGTGAATGTCATCCCGTTAAATTCCAACACTTCATTTTTCTGGGGAATCCCGCCCTTGATTTCCAGGATCAGCCCGGCCAGGGTACCGGCTTCCTCGTCTTCAATATCAAACAGCTTCCGGTCCACTTCCATCACACGGCATACATCGTTGATCAGCGATTTTCCTTCAAAGACAAAATTGTTGTCATCGAGCTTGGAATAAAAAGTTTCGTCTTCATCAAACTCGTCGTTGATTTCGCCGACAATTTCTTCCAGGATATCTTCCAGTGTGACGATGCCTGAAGAACCCCCGTATTCGTCTACGACAATAGCCAGGTGCATTTTCTTTTCCTGGAATTCCTGGAGAAGGTCATTGATTTTTTTGCTTTCCGGGACAAAATAAGCCGGGCGCAGCAAGCTTTGCCATCCAAAATCAGGGGGCTGCGGGTCCAGGTAGGGCAACAGGTCTTTGATGTAGAGGATCCCTTTTACGCTGTCGAAAGAATCCTTGTACACCGGGATCCGGGAATACCTGTTTTCCAGGATCTTCGGGATGATCTCCCCAAATGATTCCTCCAGTTCAAAAGAAACCACATCCATGCGGGGTTTCATGATCTGCCTGACATCGATATTTCCGAAGCGGGCAATTCCTTTCAGTATTTTCTTCTCCTCTTCCGGCGTGTCTTTGTCGGAAGTAATGTCAATGGCATGCGACAGTTCATCCACGGAGATGTTATATCCCTTCTTGCCAACATACCGGTCAATGATGGAGGTGGAAGCAACAAGCAGCCAGCTAAACGGCCTTAGTATTTTATCGGCGACGAAGAGCGGAAGAACGGTGGACGTAGCGAATTCAAGCGCATTCTGATTCGCATAGACTTTGGGCATCACCTCGCAGAACAGCACAATGATAAAGGTTACCACCACAACCTGGATGACGAATCCCAGGGTTTCATTGCCGGTGAAATTGAAAAGCTGCTCGGTGACAAGCGCGGAAAGGATGACGATGGCAATGTTGATGAAATTAATGGCAATAAGCAGGGTGGCCAGCAGTCTTTTCGGCTTGCTTAACAAAGTATAAATCGTTTTTTCCTTCACCAACCTGGATTCTTTGAGATCCAGGAGCTGTGCTGGCGTCAAGGAGAAAAATGCTGTTTCCGCGCCGGAAATAAAACCCGAAGCCAGGAGCAGAATTCCCAGCGAGAGTAGTTCCATAATAAAAGACATGGAAAAAGTGAAGTCCGGATTCAGGAGATCCGAAAAATTGCGGATCAGGATACTAATTAAACTTACGTAACAACCGGAACTGTCCAAGAGGATTTAAATTAGAAATAGAGGCTTCAAAAAACAAGCGCAAAGCTAAGAAACTTCGCGCCTGCCTTTATTCGGAATTTATTAAAAGGGATCGGAAACCGAACCCGGTGAAGGAGGCGTTTCAGCAGGCTGATAATTCCCGCCGGAATTGCTTCCCTGGCCTTCGCGTTTTCCGCCCAGCATGGTCATCTGGTCGGCAATAATGTCGGTGAAATATTTCTTATTCCCTTCCTCGCCTACCGACCGCGTACGTATTTTTCCTTCTATGTAGAGCAATTGCCCTTTCTTCACGTATTTATCCACGATCTCTGCCAGCTGCCTCCACACGGTGACGTTATGCCATTCCGTTTGTTCAACTTTTTCGCCGTTTTTATTTTTGTACGATTCGCTGGTAGCCAGTGAAAATCGCGCAACTGCTACACCTCCCTCCAGGTAACGAACTTCAGGATCTTTGCCTACGTGTCCAACCAGGATAACTTTGTTTACTCCGCTCATGGTTTATTAATTTGAGAATGCGTTTGATTAGCCAATTAGCCAATTAGCTAATTAGCTAAGTAAAAGTAATGATTTTTTTATCCGGAAAAAAGCAGGTTCGATTCGTAGATTCGTAGATTCGCAAAGATTCGTATTCGTAGATGTCCCTCACGACGCCGATTCCAGGTATTTATCCACTAACCTGTGCACCGGCAATCGGCCAATATCCTTTTGCCGGATTCGTTTAGCTCCTTTCATTCCGAATTTCGACTTGTCTTTGAGTTTCAGCCTGTGAAAAGTGGCATAAATAGTTTGATGGCTGAGCTGGTGAATGAACGTTGTCTTCGCATTCAGCAGGATGGCATCCCGGGGCACTAACGCCAGCCATTTCTTATCCGAATAAAGCGTCCGTTCCGTCATTTTCTTCTTCGTTTCCATCATCGGAAATTCGTAAAGGTTTTTCCAGATATCCGTATCCGTACGTTTTCGAATCCATGTAAAGCTTCCCTGTTCGATATGGAGGTAATGAAAATACCGCGGCGTGGGTTTCCTGTTCTTGTTTTTCACAGGAAGTTTTTTCACCAGCTTTTTTTCATACGCCATGCAGGATGTCACCAGCGGGCAGTTTTCGCAATCGGGATTGGACGGCTTGCATTGCCTGGATCCAAATTCCATCATCGCCTGGTTGAAATCCTGCGGCGCGGAGTTCCCCATAAGTTCCTGGGCTGCCGCCGTAAATTCTTTTTTGGCCTTGGACGAATTGACCGGGGTGCGTATTCCATGGTACCGGCTCAGCAGGCGGTACACATTCCCGTCTACCGTGGCATAAGGAAGGTTGAAAGCAAAAGAAGCGATGGCCGCGGCCGTATAATCCCCGACGCCCTTGAGCGCACGGATATCTTCATAGGTGGCAGGGAATTTTCCCTTATGCTTCTTTACAATTTCCTTCGCCGCATGGTGCAGGTTGCGGGCGCGGGAATAATATCCCAGGCCCTGCCAGAGTTTCAGCACCTCCTCTTCCTTGGCTTCCGCAAGCTTCCGGGCCGTAGGAAACGCCTTTACAAAACGACGGTAATAAGGTAAGCCCTGATCGACGCGCGTTTGCTGAAGTATGACTTCGGACAGCCAGATGAAATAGGGGTTGCCTGTATTTCGCCATGGCAGGTCCCTTTTGTTTACTTTGTACCAGGCAAGAATTGATTTTGAGAAATTCAACATGAAGTTTTTAGAGAAGGACCTTTAACTTGGTTACGATTGATTTAAGAAAAAATCTCATGCGGCTTCTTCTCCCGGTTGAAAGGAGCCTTTTCATTTAATGATGCCCTAAGATTACGGCTTCAGTAATTGATATGCAAGAAGACTGGCCACGTAAGCCAGTCCGCTCATATACAAGATCTGGATCAGGGGCCATTTCTTTCGCTTGGTTTCCCGGTATACGACGGCCACCGTACTCATGCATTGCATGGCAAAGGCGTAAAACAGCATAAGCGATAAGCCTACGGCAAAGGTATACCGGGGCAAGCCCGTATCGGGATTGATCTCCGACATCATTTTATCCTTGACGGTAAGTTTGGAGGCATTGGCGTCGCCCACGCTGTAGATGGTACTCATGGTCCCCACGAATACTTCTCTTGCGGCAAACGACGTGATCAGGGCGATGCCGATCTTCCAGTCAAATCCAAGGGGCCTGATGACCGGTTCGAGAACTTTGCCCATGATCCCGGCATAGGACGATTCCAGCTTTTCCGATTTTTTCATCTGCGCAATCTCTTCATGCGAGTAGGTTTCCGTGTACGTGGTTTGACGGTACTTGTCTTCGATCCTTTCAAACGCCGCACCGGGAGCAAACGAGGAAAGCACCCAGAGAATCACCGAAATGGCTACGATGACTTTGCCCGCATCAAACAAAAATATTTTCACCTTCTCCACGATATGCAGGCCAATCGTTGACCAGCGCGGAATGCGGTAAAGCGGCAATTCCATAATAAAATAGCTGCGCTCCTTTGCCTTAATAATCGTTTTCAGAAACCAGGCGGCGCCAATCGCTGCCGCAAAGCCAATCAGGTACAGGAGCATCAGGACCAGGCCCTGCTGGTTCACGCCGAAAATATAGCGGCTGGGAATGACGAGTGCGATCAGGAGGGTGTACACCGGCAGTCGCGCGGAGCAACTCATCAGGGGAGTGACCAGGATCGTAATGAGCCGCTCCTTGCGGTTTTGAATGGTACGCGTACTCATGATCGCCGGTACGGCGCAAGCCACGCCACTGATCAGGGGAATCACCGATTTTCCATTGAGGCCGAATTTTCTCAACGCGCGGTCCATGATAAAACTCACACGGGCCATATACCCGGTATCTTCCAGCAAGGCAATAAAAAAGAACAACAGGGCGATCTGCGGAATAAAAACGACGATGCCGTTCAGTCCGGCCAGGATGCCGTTCACCAGCAGGTCGTTCAGGATTCCTTTTGGCAGGGCATTGTGGACGGATTCACTGAGAGACTGGAAAGCCGAATCAATGAGGTTCATCGGGTACGACGACCAGGCAAAGATGGCCTGGAAGATCAGGAAGAGCACGAACAGGAATATCGCATATCCCCAGACGCGGTGCGTCAGGATGTTATCGATTTTATGGGTATAGGAAGCATGCGGTGCTACGGCGTCCGTGGTTACACAGTCATGGATGATGCGGCTGATTTCCTTGTAACGCTCCATGCTCTCGCGTGCCTGCATCTGGCGCGAATCAAAATTATTCTCCGCGCAGATTTTCAGGATTTTCTCCCTTTTAAATTCCACCAGGTCGAAGCGGGAAATCAGGTCGAGGTTGTTCGCGACAAGAAATGCGTTGTAATTGCTTCGTACATTAATTTCATTGCGAACGCCATCCACGACAGCTGGAGCGAACGAACGGATATTGATAAAATCAGGCGCATCCTGGAGCGCGGCAACTTTGTTTACCGGCGTGGACAAAATGGCTTCCTTCAGCTCCTTTACGCCTTCATGTTTCCTGGCATTCATAGGAATGACCACCACGCCAAGCTGGCTGGCAATTTTATCAAAGGCGATATGAATGCCTTTGTATTCCACCATGTCCATCATGTTGATGACCAGGATGACGGGAATTTTCAGGTCAGCGATCTGGGAACAAAGGAAAAGATTGCGTTTGAGGTTTGTGCCATCCGCAACAACTACCGCCAGGTCCGGGTGCAACTCGTTATTGGGATCGCAGAGAATATGAAAAGGAATCTGCTCATCGAGCGACTTCGGATAAAGTGAATACAAGCCGGGCAAGTCAATAATTTCCACTTCCCTATCCCGGTTGCCAGGGCCTTTGAGAATCATGCGTCCCGAACGCTTGTCGACGGTCACGCCCGGAAAATTGGCTACCTTCTGGTTCAGGCCGGTCAATGCATTAAATACCGTGGACTTTCCGCTATTCGGGTTGCCGACTAATGCTATTCTCAGGATACTTGCTGACACGTACGATTCAAAGATTTATTTGGGTCCTTCTTCTGTAAGGAAGAATGACCACGAATTATTCAGGCTTCCGGACTTAGACACTCATTGGATCACCTTCACACAGATTGTTGCTGCTTCGTCTTTCCTCAGGCTGAGCTGGTAACCTGAAACGGAAATCGCAATCGGATCTCCCAGCGGAGCAATACGGGACAATTCGATGATCTCACCCGGAATACAACCCATCTCAAGCAATTTCAAAGACAAATCGTAGTCGGTAAAAGATTCGATTACCGCCCGCTGGCCTTTTTTAAGTTCGCTTAGTTTTGACCTCTCCGTTGACATTGGGTACCCGGGAAACACTTGTAAACAGCCTGCAAAAGTAGGTTTAATTTGTCAACTGGGTATGCAGGATGGAGGTTCGGAAAGAATGGACGAAGTTCAGGAATTCCGGGCAGGCTTATCCGCCTTATGCATTCCGAATTTCGGGCAGTCACATTTCTTTTTGGTCAGGAAACAGGAGCTCAGCCCGAGGCATATAGCCATGATCATCAGCAGGCTGAATAACTTTTTCATAGCAGCAAATATAGTTCATTTCATCGGGCAGATAATTCTTATTTTCGCCCAAAATTCTTCAATGAATTATTTGTTCCATTTTGGGAGGTATTTTCAATTCCTGCAGCAGCTTTTTTCCAAGCCGGAAAAAATGTCGATATACTGGAAACAGCTGATCCGCGAAACAGATGCTTTCGGATACGGGTCGCTCGGCATTGTCACGCTTACTTCCGTATTTATGGGTGCCGTTATTACCATTCAAACCGTATATAACCTGCTGAGTCCCTTGCTGCCTATGTCGGTGGTGGGTATCGTGGCCCGTGATTCCATTATCCTGGAATTCGCCCCGACGATGATCTCCCTGGTCCTGGCAGGTAAAATAGGTTCCAGCATCGCCTCACAGATCGGCACCATGCGTGTGACGGAACAAATCGACGCCCTGGAAATTATGGGAATCAACCCGGCCACCTACCTCGTGCTGCCAAAGATTGTTGCGGCCGTATTTATCCTGCCTTTCATTGTCATCCTGAGCATGTTCCTGGGAATTGCCGGCGGCTATGTTGCCGGGACCATGGCCGGCGTGATCTCCGGCACCGATTATATACAGGGCATACAGGATTCCTTCATTCCCTATAACGTAACGTTTGCCCTGATCAAAACCGTCGTTTTCGCTTTCCTGATTACCACCGTTTCTTCCTACCACGGATTTTATACCTCGGGAGGCGCGCTGGAAGTAGGAGAATCCAGTACGAAGGCCGTGGTATACAGCAGTATCCTGGTGCTTGTATTCGATTACATGTTAACCCAACTCCTGCTGACATGATTGAGCTTAAAAATATTTCCAAGAGCTTTTCCGGTAAAAATATCCTGTCTGATATTTCCCTGAAATTTGAAAAGGGTCATACCAACCTGGTCATTGGTGGAAGCGGTTCCGGTAAAACCGTGTTGATGAAATGCATGGTAGGCCTGCTGGAGAGTGATTCCGGCGAGATCCTTTACGACGGCCGCAATTTTTCCGAACTTGATTTCGAAGGACGGAAGGCTTTTCGACAGGAAATAGGAATGGTTTTCCAGGGCGGGGCGCTGTTTGATTCCCTCAACGTGGAACGGAATGTGATGTTTCCGCTGAATATGTTCACCGATATGTCGTACGCTGAAAAACTCGAACGGGTTAATTTCTGCCTGAACCGGGTGAACCTGCCCAACGTCAATGCTAAAATGCCTTCTGAACTTAGCGGGGGGATGAAAAAACGCGTGGCCATTGCCCGTGCCATTTCGCCCAACCCGAAATATCTTTTTTGCGATGAGCCGAATTCTGGGCTGGACCCACGGACATCCATCGTTATTGATAACCTGATTAAGGAAATCACGGAGGAATTCGATATCACCACCGTCGTAAATACCCACGACATGAACTCCGTGATAGAGATCGGAGATAAAATCGTCTTCTTGTTTGAGGGTAAAAAAGAATGGGAAGGAACGTCGCAGGAAATCCTGGCGAACAACGACAAGGAATTGAATGACTTTATTTTTGCCTCCAAACTGGCGAAGGCCTTAAAAAAACAGCAGCAGTAAGTTCCAGGCTTCCGGCACATTCTTTCTGCTCCGTCCCCCGGGCGCACCCCCCAAACTTTTTAACACTTTGATGACAAAGGCGCTATCCCGTATTTATACGTATGGACCGGATGCATGCCGGGCCTTCTTCGCTATGAAAACAAGGTAAATTGCATCCTCCGAACGTACCCGGAAAAGGGTGCCTATCGGATCGTTTAGTTAAATATTCCCCGTGTTGAAAAACTTCAATATCTTTTTTGCCTGGCCCCGGTATCTGCAAATATTATTTTACTTAATTTTGGGCCTCAACTCTATAAAAAACACCAAATGAAAAAAATTTACTTGTTAGCATTCATTGTAATCTCCGGATTCTTACAATCACAAAATGCCCTGGCACAATGTACTCCGGCAACTCCCTGGGTAGGTTCTGTGCCTTGGACTGAAACCGCAACTTTCCCTGCAGCCTATACAGGATTTTTATGTGCAGGCCATGATTCCATCTACACGCGTCCAACCTGGGCATTTTGGGATGGCGATGGCTACGCTTGCAAGCTGATTGCAGGTGAGCAAGTGACGATCACCGTGGATTCCTGTTTAACGACAGGCAACAGTTCCATTACGATTTGTGATTCTACCGTAACCCTGACGCCGAATAGCGGAAATATCCTTGCCGGACTTTATGTCGCTGCAGCTTGTCCGAATTCCCTGTCTTTCACAGCTCCGTACACCGGTACGTATTATATCGTTTTCGATAGCGACAACGATTGCGCTACTGCCGGAACTGCCCCCATGGGTACTTGTTCCATCAAATTGAACAATGCAGCTTCTTTCACGAACTGCAACCCGATCCCTGCTCCTGTGAACGATACCATTTGCGGAGCCATTGCACTGACGCTTGCCACACCGGCATCCGGAACTACAAGCTATGCATCTGCAACGGATCCACGTGACGGTGATGTAGCAGCAGCCGGTTATGCCTGCAGCCTTCCAAACAACACGGTTTGGTATTCCTTCACGCCTGCCAACAACGGCAACTTTGACTTTAACACGACTTCTCCGGTTGGCGGTCTTGACATGTGGGTTGGTTTATTCTCCTCCACTTCCTGCACAGACGTGCTGACTTACCTGGATTGCCAGATTGCTGCCGCTCCCGGTGGTACCTACACGACTACTGCTACCCTCACCGGTGGCCAGTTGTACTACCTCATGATTGACGGTTACAGCGGTTCTACAGGTGCCTATACGATTGAACTGGTTGCCAATACAACAGGCATCAATGAAAATGCTGCCCTTGCATCACAGGTTACGGTTTACCCGAATCCTGCCAAAGGCCTCCTCAACATTGCAAGCAGTTTGAAGAATAAAGAAGTTGCATTTACGATCTTCAATTCAATCGGACAGGATGTTTATTCATCCGAATTGAATGGAAATATGAATACCCAGGTAGATGTTTCTTTCTTAGCGGACGGCATTTACACGGTTCAATTCAAATCTACTGATGGTATTTTCACCAAGAAAATCGCTATCCAGAACCAAAACTAATTTGAATTCCTGTTAAAAGACAGGTAAAAAAAGAGGCTGTTCTATCGAACAGCCTCTTTTTTTGTCCCCGTGTTTTTTAGCCTGGGTTACATAAAGGGTTGAAGTGAAATGGTTTGTGGAATAGCTAAATGTGGGAATGAAAAAAATCTTGTTCTTGCCGGCCCGGGTTAAACCCCGTGGTTTTTATGCTATGATTATCCTGCATAATTTTCAACATGCCATCTTCCCGGCAGCATGAAAATAAAGAAGGCTGCCCTAAAGGACAGCCTTCCATTACATTTAAATTATTTTCAGCCTTCAAAAGCTACGTACGCTTCTTACCCCCGGGTTTTTTCATGCCTCCGCCGTTTCATACTGATCGATAGGCAAGCAGGCACAAACCAGGTTCCTGTCACCATAGGCATTGTCTACACGCGATACGGCAGGCCAGAATTTATGCTGGCGTACATATTCCAGCGGGAATGCTGCTTTGGAACGGCTATAGCGATGCGACCATTCATCCGAGGTAATGACATGCAACGTATGCGGTGCATTTTTCAATACGTTGTCGGATTTATCTGCCTGCTGCTTTTCAATTTCCGCTATCTCCTCGCGAATGGAAATCAAAGCATCACAGAAACGATCCAGCTCGGCCTTCGATTCGCTTTCCGTAGGTTCAACCATGATGGTTCCCGGAACAGGGAAAGACATGGTAGGCGCATGAAATCCGTAATCCATCAGTCGCTTGGCGATATCCTCCACTTCTACACCTGCCGAAGTTTTAAACGGACGGCAATCCAGGATCATCTCATGGGCCACCCTGTCGTTGGAACCGACATAAAGCACTTTATAATATTTCTCCAGCCTGGCTTTGATGTAATTGGCATTCAGGATGGCATACTTCGTCGCATCCGTTACGCCTTTGGATCCGAGCATCCGGATGTATGCATAGGAAATCAGCAGGATGCTGGCGCTTCCCCAGGGTGCTGCCGACACGGCGGTGGTATTTCCACCCATGCGGATTACCGGATGGGAAGGTAGGAACGGTGCGAGGTGCGCTGCCACTCCGATAGGTCCCATGCCGGGGCCGCCGCCGCCGTGGGGGATGGAAAATGTCTTATGCAAATTCAGGTGGCATACATCGGCGCCGATGGTTGCCGGGTTAGTCAGACCAACCTGTGCATTCATATTGGCGCCATCCATATAGACCTGTCCTCCGTGCTCATGGATAATCCCTGTAATCTCACGGATGCTTTCTTCAAAAACACCGTGGGTAGAAGGATAGGTCACCATCAGGCACGATAAATTGTCGCTATGCTGCACCGCTTTTGCGCGCAGATCCGCCACATCAATATTTCCCCTGTCATCGCATTTTACCACGACGACTTTCATGCCTGCCATAACGGCGCTGGCCGGGTTGGTACCATGGGCCGAAGACGGGATAAGCACGACCTTGCGGTGCGCCTGCTTGTTGTGGATATGGAATTCACGGATCACCATCAGCCCGGCATATTCCCCTTGCGCGCCTGAATTCGGCTGCAGAGAGACGGCAGCAAAACCGGTAATCTCACAGAGATAGGCTTCGAGTTCCCGGATAACCTGTCCGTAACCTTCAACCTGGTTTACAGGGACAAAAGGATGTATTTCATTAAAATGCGGCCAGCTCACCGGTATCATCTCGGAGGTGGCATTTAATTTCATGGTACAGGATCCCAATGCAATCATGCTGTGATTCAGCGAGAGGTCCTTGTTTTCAAGCATGGTAATATACCGGAGCATTTCCGTTTCGGAATGATGGGTATTGAAAACCGGGTGCGCCAGGAATTCTGTCGTCCGGTTCAGGGAACCGGATAATACGGTTCTTCGGCTTTCTTTGAGCCGGCTGATCTTTTCTTCCGCAAGCGTCACCCCTTTTGCCGCAGCAAAGACATCCAGGATTTTTTTAAGGTCAACGGTATCTGTTGCTTCATCCAGGCTGATGGCGAGGCGATCGGTTCCCACAGCGCGCAGGTTCATTTCATTCGCGAGGGCATGCTTCATAACGGAAGCCTGTCCTTCGACACCGGTCTGCAGGAGGATCGTATCAAAATACGTTGCATTGAGTTGGGTATACCCCATGTCAGAGAGGCACGCTTCCAGCAGGCGGGCCTGGTCATGAATTTTAGTAGCAATCCGTTTGAGTCCTTTTGGACCATGGTATACGGCGTACATACCGGCCATCACTGCAAGGAGCACTTGTGCCGTGCAAATGTTGGAGGTCGCTTTATCACGGCGGATATGCTGTTCACGGGTCTGGAGGGCCATGCGCAAGGCACGGTTGCCCTGCGCATCTACCGAAACACCGATGATACGTCCGGGCATTTCTCTTTTAAATTCTTCCCTGCAGGCGAAGAACGCGGCATGCGGACCGCCATACCCGAGCGGGACACCCATGCGTTGCGAGTTACCAAAAACAACGTCGGCACCCCATTCGCCGGGAGGCGTGAGCAATACAAGTGAAACCAGGTCGGCGGCCACGGCTACCAGCACACCGTTTTTATGCGCTTCCGCAACCCACCGGGAGTAATCCGTTACCTCCCCGTTCATGCCGGGATATTGCAATACAGCACCAAAAAAAGAATCATCAGGTACCGATTTCTGTGGATCGCCGATAACCAGTTCAATTCCCAACGGAGCCGAGCGGGTTTTTAATACATCCAGCGTTTGAGGGAAACAATCCTGCGAAACAAAAAATTTGGAGGCACCCTTCTGTACGGCTTCCCTGCTGCGGGATGCGTAAAACATGTGCATGGCTTCAGCCGCTGCCGTCGCCTCATCAAGCAGGGATGCATTGGCAATTTTCATCCCGGTCAGGTCGATGACCAGTGTCTGGTAATTGAGCAGGGCCTCAAGGCGGCCCTGGGCGATTTCAGCCTGGTAGGGAGTGTAAGCGGTATACCATCCCGGGTTTTCAAAAATATTCCTCAGGATGACACCGGGTGTAATGCAATCGTAGTATCCCAGGCCCAGGTAGGACTTAAATAACCGGTTCTTGCCTGCTACTTTACGGAGTTCTTTTATAAACTGGAATTCACTGACCGATTCAGGAATATTTAACTTTTTTTTCAGCCGGATGGAAGCCGGAATGGTTTCATCGATCAACTGATCCAGGCTGTTCACACCAATAGCCTGAAGCATGGACTGCTCGCTGGCCGGATCAATACCAATATGGCGTGAAATGAAATCTGCGTAAGACATGGGTTTTCGGGGTTTTACAGGACCGCAAAACTACATCAATTTTAGCTACTTTTTAAGGGGGAATCTCAAAAACTATGAGAGGCACGATATACAACCGGCAGGCCTGATATCTTGCCTGATTCGCCGGTCTCGCTGGAGAAATAATTTGTAGATTTGGTGCAAATCGAATGGTATGAAAAAACTGCCTGGCTTTTTGTTTACTTTCCTTTTTTCCATCGCGCTTTTTGCACAGGAATCGCCTCAGAGCGGCAATTTATTGCTAATAAACGGAAAGACGATACCCTTTAAACTGATCGAATCAAATGGGTACGACTTGGTCTACCGTACACCGGACCCTAAAAACAAATTGAAGAAGATTGACCCGGAAAGGGTATTTTCCATCAAATATGTGGATGGAAGTGAACGTATTATTTTTCAACGGGATACCCTGGACCCCCTGGAATTTACAGTGGAGGAAATGCGCCTCTTCATCAAAGGCGAGCAGGATGCCGACCGGTTATATCACAACAACCTGAATAAAATCGGCGGGTTTGCTGCCGGGGTTGTCTCCAGCTATTTCGGGTTTTACGGTGTGATTGGCCCCCCGATTTACGCCACAGTTTTTGGCGCCTTTACTCCGAATGTGGAGAAAATTAAAGGGGTGGATCCGGAGTTAATTAAAATACCTGAATACAGGGAAGGTTTTGAAAAGAAAGCCCGTGACCGCAAAATCAGGAATGGACTGATCAGCGGATTCATCGGTTTTGTTGCCGGAGCGATCACGTTAAGTGTCGTTCAGTAAAGAAATTCACAGACATGTCTTGCTGAAAAAAACCGTATCGGTTCTTGTCTTTGAAAATGTTTTCATTGCGCTCTGCGCCGTTTCCATGGCGCAGGTAAGCCTTGCCGTTCTGCAAATCCCATCCGGCAAAATCGCGGCAAGCTGTTTTGTTTTTTTCTCCACCCTCCTGGTGTATAACATGCACCATTCTGTTTCCATGCTCCCCAGCCAATCGCTCAGGTCGGTTTTTATGCTGATCACGGCTTCCCAGGTACCGCGATCCGCGCGTTTCCTTATCTGCTGCGGCGCTGCAGGCGCAATGGTCACCTATTTCTTTCTGGATAGCACCCAGCAGATCCTCGTTGCCGCCCTGGCCTGTCTGACACTTGCCTATTCTTTTCCTTTGTTGAAATTCCGGGATACGAGGAAAAGAATCCGGGAATTTTTTTTCATTAAAGTAATTGTGATCGCAAGCGTATGGAGCCTCGTTACCGTTTTCTTCCCTGTGATGGGCGAGCATTATTCTTCCGCGTCTTTGTGGCTGCTCTTCTCGGAACGCCTGTTGTTTATTTTTGCCATTACCATTCCTTTTGAAATCCGGGATTTGGAGCAGGAAAAAAAATGGGGCAATACCACACTGCCAGTCGTCCTCGGGTCTGAAAAATCCAAAACGCTGGGATATATTTTAGTCGTCCTATTCGCCCTTATTTCAGGCCTGCATTACCTGGTACTGTATACCTCTCCTCCCCTTGCCGCTGCCATGGCAGGGAGCGCTGCTTCGGCAGCACTAGTGATTTACTGTACGCATGAAAAGCGCACCAATTTGTACTACAAGCTCTATGTAGACGGCACCATGCTATTGCAATTTATTTTCGTAATTTTATTCAGCTAAAGATGAAGGAATACAGCGAAGAAGCTTTTGAGAAATTATGCGACGCCGTGAAGGGGGAAAAGGATGTGCAATCCTGGTTTACCGGCAATGGCATGGAAGAATTGTGGCAATTCTGGAATGCCATCGACGGCGATGAGCATTCCTTCCGCTGGCTGATGAAAAATCATCATCCCGAACTGGCCGCCGCCGTCGACAGCATGAATGGCAACGACCAGGCCAAGAAATGGCTTATCATGAACCGCTACAGGGAACTGGCCTCCTTCGTAGATGCCGCTGACGGATCCCAGTCGGCCGTAAGCTTCCTGCTGCAGCAAAAAGAACAGGGGTTGCTAAATTTTGCAAAAGCTATTTATCAGAAAAACCAGAAAAAGGAGAAAAATCTCTTTTGGAATATTTTCAACTTCGGGAATCCGTACCGTTAGTTTTTTCTAAAAATTAAATTGTTGCTTTAATTGAGCTACAAATAGACCACAGATTTTCATGACCTTCATGATCAAATCATGATCAATCTCGCACCTCATGAAAATCTTCCCTTTTTAAGCTTCCTGGTTTTGGAAAACTACTTCCAGTGCTTCGGCAATCTTACTTGCCGCCAACATCAAATCTTCGCGGGTATGTGCTGCTGAAACAAATCCGACTTCGTAGCCGGAAGGGCCGAAGTATATTCCACGCTCCAGGAGTTCTGCATAAAACGATTTGAATAGGTTCATTCCATTCGGATCGATTTCATCGGCGCGGTTCACGGACTTTCTTTCTGTAAATGCAAACCAGAAGATAGATCCGAGGGTGAAGAGCTTCAAATTCGGAATTTCTGCCTTCAGGTTTTGAAGAACCGCTTCCCTGAAGAAATTTGTCTTCTCTTCAAGTTCCCTGTAAAAACCGGGCTTCAGGCATTCTTTTAATTGTGCAGTTCCTGCTGCCATGGCTACGGGATTGCCCGACAAGGTGCCTGCCTGGTAAACGTCGCCATCGGGAGCAATAAGACGCATCAATTTTTCGCTGGCACCATAGGCACCCACCGGCATACCTCCCCCGATAATTTTTCCATACGTGATAATATCAGGTTGAATATTGTAATGACCGGCCGCCCCCGAAAACCCGATCCTGAAACCACTGATCACTTCGTCAAAAATGAGCAACACATTGTGCATCTTCGTAACAGCCCGGAGATACTCCAGGTATTCGCTTCCCTGCAACAGCAATCCATTATTGGCAGGCACCGGTTCAATAATTACGGCAGCCAGTTGATGCCCTTCCTCACGAAGCGCTTTATCAAGTGCAGCCCTGTCATGCAGCGGAAGCACGATGGTGTCTTTGGCGACCTCCGCGGGAACACCGGCGGAAGAAGAAATTCCGAAAGTGGACAGGCCGCTGCCGGCTTTCACAAGCATGGAGTCGACATGGCCATGATAACAGCCTTCGAATTTTATGATTTTAGATTTCCCGCTGGCGCCCCTGGCCAACCGGATGGCACTCATCACGGCCTCTGTTCCGGAGCTTACAAAACGGATTTTCTCCATGAACGGATTGTTGGAAAGAATCAATTCGGCCAGCTCATTTTCTTTTTGCGTCGGAGCGCCGAAAGAAGTGCCATTTTTTACCGCTTCCACAATGGCATGGGCCACTGCAGGATGATTGTGACCCAGGATTAATGGACCCCAGGAACAACAGAAATCGATAAACTCATTTCCGTCGGCGTCCCAGACACGACAGCCGTCTCCGCGTTCGATGAATAAAGGCGTTCCTCCTACAGAACGGAAAGCCCGAACAGGAGAATTAACGCCACCGGGAAAATATTTTTTTGCACGCTCAAAAAGCGCTGTTGAATTCTTGGTCTGCATGTGTATTACTTCATTTAACCCAAAAGGCTACTATCGGCAAAGGTCGTAAAGAATAGAGAATCCTTCAAAAGTTATCTTAATTTACGTTCTTTGCAGCCCTTTGCTACCCCTATGAGCTACCAGAACACCTTGGAATTTGCAAAATCACAGGATGCTGCCGATCCGTTGAAAGATTTCCGCGAACGATTCTATTTTCCTGTATTGAATGGAAAGGAAGTGATCTATTTTACCGGCAATTCCCTTGGTTTGCAGCCTAAATCAACGCAGGATTACCTGTTAAGGGAACTGGAGGACTGGGCTACTTATGGTGTGGAAGGCCATTTTCATGCACGTTTACCCTGGTATCATTACAAGGAATTCCTCAAAGATCCTGTGGCCAGGCTCCTGGGTGCCAAACCTTCTGAAGTAGTGGTCATGAATTCGCTGACCGTCAACCTGCATTTGCTGATGGTTTCCTTTTACCGACCCACCGCCTCGCGCTATAAAATCATTTGTGAATATGATGCTTTTCCCTCCGACTTGTATGCCGTACAATCGCAGGCCCGGTTCCATGGACTGGACCCGGAAAAAGCCATCGTATACCTGAAACCCCGAGCCGGCGAATATTGCCTGCGCACGGAAGATGTCCTGAAAGCCATTGACGATGCCGGCGATTCGCTTGCCACGGTCATGCTGGGAGCTGTGAATTATTACACCGGCCAGTATTTCGAACTTGAAAAAATAACAAAAGCCGCTCATGCCGCCGGCGCTACCTGCGGATTCAACCTGGCCCATGCCGCCGGAAATGTGAAGATGGAATTGCACCGCTGGGATGTGGACTTCGCCTGCTTCTGCAGTTACAAATATCTGAATGCCGGACCCGGAAGTGTGGCCGGTATTTTCGTGCATGAGAAAAATTTCGATCGCAACCTTCCGATCTTTGCCGGCTGGTGGGGCAACGATCCCGAAACCCGGTTCCAGGCGCCACGCGACTTTACTCCCGTCCGGGCCGCCTCAGCCTGGGCGCTGAGCAATGACCCGGTGTTGTCGATGTCGGCGCTGAAAGCTTCTTTGGACCTGTTCGATGAAGCAGGCCTGGAAAACCTGAGAAAGAAAAGCGAATCCCTTACCGGATATCTCGAATTTATCGTACAGGAACTGAACCGGACGGTTGCCGGGAATTCCATCCGGATTATTACACCGCCAGAACCTCCTCTTCGCGGATGCCAGTTGTCGCTCGTCTTCGCGGAAAACGGAAAGGAACTGTTTAACAGCCTCACGGCCGAAGGGGTGATCAGCGACTGGCGGGAACCGGATGTTATCCGCGTGGCGCCTGCGCCCTTGTACAATACATTTGAAGATGTATTTATGTTCGGTGAAATCTTAAAAAGCAAACTGACGGAATAAAAAATTTAGCGCCCACACTTACCTCCGAGGGCACTGAGCTTTTATCCTTTACGAATTCAATCCCATGCAAAAAAATATTACCGTTCTAGGTGCCGGCCTTGTTGGAAGCCTTCTTTCCATCTACCTGGCCAAACGGGGCCACCAGGTGAACTTGTACGAACGAAGGCCAGACATGCGCAAGGAAAAGATGTCGGCAGGAAAATCCATCAACCTCGCGCTCAGCGACCGTGGCTGGAAAGGACTGGAAGGCACAGGCATCGGCGATGAAATCCGGAAGGTTGCCATCCCCATGCATGGACGGATGATCCATCATGCGGCCGGCGGCATGGATTTCCAGCCTTACGGAGAAAAAAACCAGGCCATCTGGTCGGTCTCCCGAGGGGGACTTAATATGGAGTTGATGAATCTTGCCGAAAGGAACAGCGGCGTAAAAATATTCTTCAACGAGCGTTGTACTTCCATCGACCTGAAGCAGGCCACCGCCCAGTTTGAAAACCAGGAAACAAAAATCATCTCGAACGTTGACAGCGATGTCATCTTCGGCGCCGACGGGGCATTTTCAGCTGCCCGCCTGCAACTGCAATTGTCGACAGACCGGTTTGAATATTCCCAGCAGTACATTGATCACGGATACAAAGAACTGAATATACCGGCGGGAAAAAACGGGGAGTTTTTGATCGAAAAAAATGCATTGCACATCTGGCCGCGTGGCGGCTATATGCTGATTGCATTGCCAAACATGGATGGCAGCTTTACCTGCACGCTGTTTTTCCCGTTCGAAGGAAAGGAATCCTTTGCCGCGCTGACCAATGAGCAGGAACTCATGACCTTCTTCAACCGGGTATTTCCGGATGCTGTCCCCCTGATGCCTACACTGGCCCGGGATTTTTTCCACAATCCCACAGGCTCGCTGGTTACTGTTCGCTGTTTCCCCTGGAGCTACCAGGACAAGCTTTGCCTGATCGGAGATGCGGCCCATGCTATCGTGCCGTTTTTCGGGCAAGGCATGAATTGCGGATTTGAAGACTGCACCGTGTTGGACAGGCTCCTTCAGACAAACGACGACGATTGGGGAAAACTGTTCCGGGAATTTGAAACAGCACGCAAACCCAACAGTGACGCCATCGCCGGCCTGGCCCTTCAGAATTTTATTGAGATGCGCGATTTGGTCGGCGATAAAAAGTTCCTCCTCAGGAAGAAAATTGAAGCCCGGGTACATGAAAAGCATCCATCCAAATGGTTATCCCTTTATTCGCAGGTTACTTTCAGTCCCGACATTCCTTATTCCGTGGCACTGGCCAATGGAAACAGGCAGGATGCCATTATGAAAAAAGTCATGGCCGTAGAAAATATCGAGGCCAAATGGGACAGTGAAGAAATAGACCGGATGATTATGAATCTCCTCGATGCAGGGTAAATAAGACAGGCTTTGAAGAAAGAAATTTTTATGCCGCTTCCGGAGACGGGATGGAAAAAGGCATGGCAGTCGAATGGATTCAGGTTCCAGTTTATTACTGTCATAGCGGTGATCGTCGTGCTGGGCGTTACCTTTCCCAATTTTTTTGACTTCCTGGAAAGCCGCAACGGACCGGTTTTACCGGACCCAATACTCGATTTATTTCCCCAGCGCGATGTTTCCTGGCTTATCTTCTTCATCCTGTATTCCGGCGCAGCCATCGGGTTGTACATGAATTTAAAGAAACCATTTTATTTTTTGCTCACCTTACAAATCTATTCCCTGGTGATGCTGATGCGCGTGGTAACCCTGACATCATTGCCGCTGAATCCGCCCCTGGGATATATTCCATTGCGGGAACCCGTCGTGCAGATGTTTTTTACAACGGACGGACGTATTATTTCCAAGGATTTATTTTTTTCAGGCCACATGAGCACGCTGTTGTCGTTGGTCTTTTCTGTCGGGCAGAATATTGTACGATGGGTATTGGTCATCTTTTCCATCATCCTGGCCATACTCCTGCTGGTGCAGCATGTACATTATACGGTAGATATCCTGGCCGCTCCGTTGGGAGCCTGGCTGGGGTGGTACCTGTCCAAGAGAATGATCCTGGCAATTAATCCAAAGTGATTTAGAAGCCATTTCAAAAGTATGTTTCTGGGATTTTTCAAGTATTTGGTCTCCAGGCAAGGCGCTTTTCGCAGCCCATACTGGGAGAGTATGAGCAAGGAAAGCAACGCAGCATGGAGGCCAAAGACGCAGAAAAAGCACGAGAGATATTTTTGAGATGGCTTCTAAACCCTTTCACGGGTTTGATGAAATTAACCCTGTAAAAAAGGATTGTTTTGTTTCTCGTAACCGATGGTGGTGTCCGGACCGTGCCCGGGAAAAACCCGCACTTCATCCGGCAGCGTAAATAATTTACTCCGTATGCTTTGAAGTAACGTGGCAGGATCGCCGCCGGGCAAATCTGTACGGCCAATGCTCTCAAAGAACAACACGTCTCCCCCGATCAGGGTGCGGTCCGCTTCATTGTACAGGCAAACACTTCCCGGGCTGTGACCGGGAGTGAATATTATTTTTAAAACGGTGCTCCCAAAACGGATTTCATCCCCTTCCTTCAACCAGACCGACGGGTCGGGCGAGGGCTCTACACGTACGCCCCACATCTCACCATATACAGGCGCCGATTTCAGGATGGCTGCATCCCCGGCATGCATTTCCACTTTAAGTCCGTACCTGCCCGCGATGAAGCTGTTGCCAAGGATGTGATCGATATGGCCGTGGGAGAGAACTAATTTTACCGGGGTGAGCCCGGCATTTGTAATAAACCGCACCAGCTCATTTTTTTCTTCCTGCGAATAGCAACCCGGATCTACGATGATACATTCCCTGGTTGCATCATACAAGACGTAGGTGTTTTCCTGGAAGGGATTAAATGTAAAATAATGTATTTGCATCAACCTGATAGTTCTACAGTACTACAATCCGTGAACTCCTGATGAATAGTTTATTAATTAAATCCAGCATGTATCTTGCTTTCGTCATTCTGGAAGAAACTTGTTGCTGGGTAAAAGAAAATTTCGGATAAGCAGAAACAAGATGCTTCCAGCATGACAAAGAGGGGCTCGTGAAAAAGCAAGTTCATTCCCCGATATTGAACATGATCTTGCTTCATACCTCCGTGTGATTTTCTCCGTGGCCTTTTCGAATGTCGATTAGGATGGCCGGGTTAATTGCGAATGCTGAGAGAAAGCACCTTGCTGGAAGTTCCGGTTAGAATCTTAACGAAGTACATTCCCTGGTGCAAACCATGAAGGTCCATGTTGATTTTATACCCGGCCTTTACCTCGTCACGTGCAAGGACTTCCTTTCCCAATACATCATACATCCTGATGGAAGCCACGCCAGGAGGCAGGCTGCTCAGATCAACCGTACACTGACCTGTGGCGGGATTCGGATACACGGTGATTTTATCCGGGGATTCCGGCCGGACGATACCGGTAGCGGAAGTAAGGTTGATGTTGTCCAGGTACATGTTGTTGCCAAACTGGTTGATATTCCGGAATACAAATTGTACCAGGCTGTCGGAAGAATAAGCGCTCAACGGCACCAGTTCATTCCTCCATTCAGCGGCAGAAGCCGGGGTGAAATACTGATCCGTGGAATCCGGGGTTGTCTGAAGATCGTTTCCGCCTTTGTAATACACCGTCGTATACGTGGCTCCGCAGTCTGTTGTCACCAGGATTTCTAAGGTGTCGGTAACAACGGTTGGTACGGGTCCGGGCTGAAAGAAAAACGCATAGGCCACATCAAAGGTTAAAACGGGGTTGGATACCGTCCGCAGATCGACCAGTGGAGACACCAGTTCATCGACAGCCGTCGGATCGGAATAATAATAATTTTCCAGGAGGACGGAATTGATTCCGTTGCGAGCGGCCTGGTTGGTTAGGGACCAGGTATAATCCTGGTCCGGGTTATTGATGGTCCAATCGGCGGGAGGAAATACAGCGCCCTCAAACCCTTCCGTCATCGGAAGCGAGGCGCCATGATCCAGCAATTCGAAAGCCGAAGAAAGCGTGTCGTTGGCAGGTACCGGGTCGGAGGACCCGTTCGGATTGGATGTGTACACGGTAAGGGTATGCACTCCTGCCGGTAATGCTGTGGAGGGAATCGATACAAAGGCAGTGGCCAGCGGCGCCAGGCTTCCAGTCCATCCATAAACGGAATAGGATCCCCCGTCGAATGCATAATTAAAATCCAGGCTCGTGATCGCCACGTTTCCATAATTTTTTATTTGCACCAACGGCGAAACACTGAGGTCGCAGAACTGTCCGATGGGCGAAATAATTTCCCGCAGCCATACATCGCCGTTGGTGAGCACTACGGGGTCGCATCCATCCGAGGTAAGCAGGTCAGGAAAATCAAAACCCATTTCAAAATCCATCCAGCCACCCTGTCCCAGCGTGAACATGTTCATGCAGCTGTCGTCTGCATAATCCATGAAATTCATAAACATGATGCCGTTGCCCCCGGGCGTACAGGCGTCGAATGTGGGAAAGGTACTGCATCCCAGCGTAGCATCGGCCTGCAGCGGCGTATCCGGAATGCCGTCGTCGGCGATGCAGGTGCCTCCGTCATCTCCCCAGATATGGCGCAGACCCATGCAATGCGCTATTTCATGCGTTGTCGTACGGCCGAGGTTGAAAGGCGCCAGGGTATTTCCGCCTCTTCCGAAATACAGGTAATTGATGACGGCACCATACGATTGGCTGTGCGGCGCGATGTCAGGCATTTCTGCATAGCCAAGCAAACCTGTATCCATGGCGCAAACCCAGATGTTCAAATATCTTTCCACATCCCAGGCATCCTTCCCGCCGGTAGCATCGGAATAGATATCGATGGTGGAGTCGTTAAAAAGAGGTACCGTAGTAAATTGTCTTTCTATTCCCGTCGTGGGATTGTCGTCAGGGTCGCGCTGGGCCAGGCAGAAACGAAAATCCGTGGGTCCGGCCACATTAAACCAGATGGGCGTATTGCCTGTATCCGGGTTGAGCCGCGCGAAATCTTCATTCAGCACGGCGATCTGTGACACGATCTGCGAATCCGGGATATTCTCTGCCGCATTTTTATATACGACGTGTACGACGACAGGTATGGTATAAATCGTAGAGGAAGATTGCGGTCCCGCCATGGCATGATTGCTCATCCACTCTTCGATCAGAGCCTGCCTTTGAAGCGACCGTTCACGCAGGCGCGGATTTTCGGCATACCGTTTTTCCATGTGAACATTCACACCGCAGGATCGTTGCGCGACGGCATGCTTAGCGGGAAGACACAGGGAAAGAATGGAAAGAAAGGCAAGGGTATAAGTTCGTCTCATCAGTTTGATTTTTTATAGGACAAAAATAACTTTTCTTTACTTGTCATTGGAAGCGCTCTTGGTTATAAATCACAAAAAACAAATCTCAAATCACAAAAAACAAATCTCAAATCACAAAAAACAAATCACAAATCACAAAAAACAAATCTCAAATCACAAAAAACAAATCTCAAATCACAAAAAACAAATCTCAAATCACAAAAAACAAATCACAAATCACAAATCTCAAATAACAAATAACAAATCTCAAATAACAAATAACAAATAACACGTTACAAAACACAAGATATTGATTCCTTGGTCATTTTGTGATTTGTTTTTTGTGATTTGTTATTTGCGTTTTGTTTCCGTCACCGCAGGTTTAACAGCGTATACGCCTCCTGGCGGCTCAGTGTTTTCACTTGCCGCGGCATCATATCATCGAGCCTGAGTTTTTCGATTCGCGTCCGTACCAGTCTTAATGTCGGAAACCCGGCAGCCGCCGTCATTTTTCGAACCTGCCTGTTCTTCCCTTCCCGAAGTACCATTTCCACCCAGGATGTCGGC
>Ga0315912_10000424_pt1 | contig 81335 bp, 76 predicted proteins | sample VfabasoilMG_FD_204469 | JGI IMG/M metagenome (GOLD analysis project Ga0315912, IMG submission 204469) | Garden soil microbial communities collected in Santa Monica, California, United States - V. faba soil | ecosystem: Environmental > Terrestrial > Soil > Garden | place: USA: California... | reverse complement strand
ATAACGGATGGGTTTGTTGCGTACAGTCTAAGATGCGAAATGGCCGGAGAAAGTTTCAGGCGGCTTTGGGGATACTCAAGAAAGTTGAAAAGGTTTCAAGACCTATCTGATAAAAGTCTCTGGTTGGTTTTTTTTCAAGCATCTAGCCTCGAAATACTCTTGCCCTTTTTTGCCTTGATGCAAAAAAGGACCAAAAAAGATCAAGGAAAAAAGATGCTTCTCCCCAAAGGCCACCCCACCCTCGCCTTTTTTCCAAGCCACCGCGCCAAACCCTTAAAAGTTAGTTTCAATTATTTTAGCATGGCCAGCGCGTGGATGTGCACGAACGGAGCGCCTGCCTGCGGTAGGCAGGGACCACTCGAGGCATGTGCGGTTGCAAGGCGGCCAGCAGAGGGGCAGCGTTCGTGCTGCCCTTTCTTTTGTTACTTTTCTTTGGGCACGCAAAGAAAAGTAAGGTATAGCACATGGGGCTTTAACTGATTTTCATTTTTTATCTTCGTACTATGAACCGCATCGACCGGCTAACGGCTATCCTGATTCATCTGCAAACCAAGCGAGTGGTGCGCGCAGAAGAAATTGCACAGCGGTTTGAGATCAGTCCGCGCACGGTGTATCGCGATGTGAAGGCGCTCATGGAAGCAGGTGTGCCCATCGGCAGTGAAGCGGGCAAAGGTTATTTTATTGTGGATGGTTTCCACCTGCCGCCTGTCATGTTCACCCAGGATGAAGCCAGCAGTATGTTGCTGGCCGGCAAGCTGGTAGATAAGATGGCCGATAAATCGGTGCGCGAAGCGTTTGACTCGGCCCTGCACAAAATTAAATCGGTGCTGAGCGAAACGGAGAAAGACCATCTCGAAAACCTGGACTCGCATATCGAAGTTTTTTTGAGAAGCCGCTATGAATATCGCGACAAGGCAGACTTCCCCGATCATTTTTTAACAGAAATACAACGGGGAATAGCCAAGCGCCAGGTGTTGCGCTTGGATTACGTGAGCGTGGAAGAGGCCGTGACGCAGCGGGACATAGAGCCGATCGGCATTTTTTATTACAGCCTCGTGTGGCACTTAATCGGCTGGTGCCGGTTACGCAACGGGTACAGGAATTTCCGCAGCGACCGGATTAAAAATCTCACCAACACAGGCGAGACGTTTGAAAAAAGGAGCGCCCTTTCACTGCAGGAATATTTCAGCAGTATGTATCAATCTAACCAGGGTTTGATACGTGTGGTAGTGCTGTTCGACAAAGCCGGTGTTAAAGGCAAAACACTATACGGCAGTATTACACAGGAAGACCTGGGCGATTCTATCCGCTGCGAGTTTATGTTGGACAGCCTTGACTACATGGCGAAGTGGCTGCTGCCTTTTGGGAAAGTGGCTACCATTGAGCAACCGGAAGAATTGAAAGCGATGGTTGGAGAGTTGGTCGAGGAGTTGCATGAGCATTATAGCATGGTCGCTACAAGGGCCTTAAGGCACTGAGGAAACCCTCACCACCAATTTTTGCCCTCTCCTGACATAGGGTTGTCACTAATTTTAAAAAAAATCTGAAAAAAATTTTTTCTGTTGCCATAGGGCTGACAGGGTGCTGGCGTTGATTCGTATAAAAAATCAGACCTATGCCACACACACCCGAAATCAAAACTATGAAGCCCATCACTTTTCTTTTTCACCGGGCAGAAACCACGGTTGCCGAGCTCATCAATTTTATCCCGGTTGGGCAGCAGTTGTTTAAAGAAGCTGTAGAGAAAAAATTATTCATCACGGGGCCCATACACTGGCACTACATCGGGTTTGATGGCGATGAGAAAAAACCTTTCACTTTGGAGATATCCCTGCCTGTCGGTGAAGTGCTGAGCGACTATGATGGCAACTTCCATTTTAAAAGAACGGATGACTTTAAATCGGTGTGCCTCACGCACGAAGGTCGATGGGATGAGATTCCGAAGAGTTATGGGACCATCATGCAATTTATGGAAGCCAACCATTTGACCCCCGCGGGCATCACTCGCGAGGTTTATGTGAATGCCGATTTCAATAACCAGGAAGCTAACGTAACCCAAATTCAAATTGGAATACACTAATAAAATAAGGCTCAGTTGGCTTTACCTGCTCATGGGCATTGGCGTGGCTATGCTGGCTATGTATACCATTTTAACATCCAACATATGAATGTGCTAGTATTTAAAACATCCGTGCAAGACCCTCTCTTGGTAAAAGTTATCAAACCCAGTATGGATGGTTTGGTGGGAGAGGGCAAATGGAATTTTGATCTTCAAGATTGCGATCGAATACTTCGTATCGCTTCATCTACAGTGAAGCCAAAGTCGGCTATCCGGTTGATGGCACAATTTGGAGTTCAATGTTCCGAGTTAGAAAATTAAGGCTTAAAAAAGCAGAACCCTAAAACAGAATCCATGAGGAAAATTATTCTCAGCGTAGCCGTCAGCCTGGATGGTTTTATAGAAGGTCCGAACGGTGAATACGATTGGTGCCCGCCTCCTTCCAAAAAAGAAATGAATAATTTTTTGAGCGGCATCGATATCATTTTCATGGGACGCAAGAGTTATGAAATGGCCGGAGAGTTTATGGTTCCCGAAAAGCTCACGTATGTTTTCTCGAACAAGCTTAAACAAGTGAAGGGCAAAAATGTGAAACTGTTAAGTGACGATGTGCTGAAACAAGTGGAGGTGATCCGAAAACAAAAGGGCAAAGACATTTGGCTGTGGGGTGGAGCTAACCTCACCACCACGTTTATCAATCAAAACCTGGTGGATGAAATGTGGCTTGGCATTGTGCCCATCGTGCTCGGAAAAGGAAACCCTCTTTTTCAACATGTAGAACATCGAAAACATTTTGAGATCAGCAGCGCAGTAAAAATTTCTGACAAAGCGCACAAAGACGGATATGTATCTCTAAAACTTTCAAAAAAAACATAAACAAAATTTTTATGACAAACATCACCTGCACCGTTAAACTGGAGATCAATGCACCCAAATCAAAAATTTGGGCCGCACTCACCAAACCAGAAATTGTAAAGCAATATTTTTTCGGAACCAACCTCATAACCAACTGGAAAGTTGGAGGCCAAATTCTTTGGAAAGGTGAGTGGGAAGGCAAGCCGTATGAAGACAAGGGAACCGTTCTGGCGTTCGATCCGGAGAATAGTTTGAAGTATGATTACTTCAGCAATTTTTCAGGCTTGCCCGATGTTCCTGAAAACTATCAGCCCATTACCTATGTAGTGAAGGAGAACAAGGGAAAAACGGAGTTAACCATCATCCATGAAAATTGCCCTTCTGAGGAGGTTCGCGCACATTCTGAGGGTAATTGGAAAGCCGTGTTTAATTCTATGAAAGAGCTTATTGAGAAAGCATAAATCGTTTTAAATCTTTAAAAAAGTTGCTTATCCCCCACAGCAGAGGATTTATATAGTAGGATTTATAGGGAATCAGCGAATGATTATATTTGGTTTTCCTAAAAAAATAAATTTTATGAAAACTAATCTGATTCCCTTTTTAGTGTTGGCAATAATTGGTTTTTCCGTTTCATCCTGCACCAAGGGTGACACCGAAAGTGCCTCCATATCTTCTGGCTTGTTGTTGCAAAATATGGACACCACCGTGAAGCCCGGTGACAATTTTCAAATGTATGTTAACGGCACCTGGATCAAGAATACAGAAATACCTGCCGATAAATCGAGCTATGGTGTGGGCCGCATCGTGCACGAACAATCGCAGGAGAATATCAAAAAAATTATTGAAGAGTCTTCAGCGGCCAATAAACCTGCAGGCACTGATGAACAAAAAGTGGGAGACCTGTATGCATCCTTCATGGATAGCTCTAAACGGGAAGAGTTGGGTGTGAAACCACTGGCGCAGGAGCTGGCCAAGATTGATGACATCAAAAATCTGAGCGATCTCTCCGCGTATTTCGGTTATGCTACTATATATGGTTATGGCACACCGATTCAATTATTTGTGGAGCCCGATTTCAAAGATCCAAAGGTATATGCGCTTTACAATTACCAGGGTGGTTTAGGCTTGCCCGATCGTGAGTACTACTCAGACAAGCAATATGCTGAAATCAGGAAAGCTTATGTAGAACACATTGCTAAGATGTTTGACCTGGCGGGGCTTCCTAACGGGGCAGCCAGCGCGAAAGATATTATGGCGCTTGAGACAGCGATTGCCAGCAAACACTGGAAGAAAGAAGACACGCGCGACATGAACCGGATGTATAATATGCTCCCCGTGGATTCACTGGATCAAGCCATGACCAATCTTGATTGGAAAGCATTTTTAGCCGGGGCATTGGTAAACAATGTGAGTAGCATGGTCATCACTCAGCCTTCGTTCACATCAGCCATGAACGACATCATCGGTAAAACTAAATTGGATACGTGGAAAACATATTTGAAGTGGAGTGTGCTGAATTCGAATGCCGATGTTCTCAACGCGGCATTAGATGAGCAAAATTTCAAGTTCTATCGCGCTACGCTTACCGGTGCCAAGGAACAATTACCCAAGTGGAGAAGAGGTGTTGATTTGGTTAATGGAAACCTGGGCGAAGTGGTTGGTAAAGTATACGTGAGCCGACACTTCCCTGCCGAAGCCAAGGAGCAAATGAATCAACTGGTGGGCAATTTGATCGGAGCCTATAAGGCCAGCATCAGCGAACTGGATTGGATGGGAACAGAAACCCGCTTACAAGCGCTTAACAAACTGGCCAAGTTCGATCCAAAAATCGGCTACCCCGATGTGTGGAAAGATTATTCTGCCGTTACCATTAAGAAAGATGATTTATTTGGAAACGTTCAGCAATCTCAATTGGCCGAACATAACCGGCAAACAAAAAGAATCGGTGGCCCGGTTGATCGTACTGAATGGGGCATGAACCCACAAGAAGTGAATGCCTATTACAATCCCACTAAAAATGAAATTGTATTTCCTGCCGCAATTCTTCAGCCACCTTTCTTTGATTTAAATGCCGATGATGCAGTGAACTATGGAGCGATAGGTGCCGTAATCGGACATGAGATTGGTCATGGCTTTGATGACCAGGGCAGCACGTTCAATGGCGATGGCGAACTGAAAAACTGGTGGACCGATAAAGACCAGGAAGAATTTAAAAAGAGGACAAAGGCTTTGGTTGATCAATACAATCAATTCAAAGTATTTTCTGACTTAAATGTGAATGGCGAATTCACCTTAGGTGAAAACATTGGCGATCTCGGAGGGCTGAGCATTGCCTTGAAAGCATACCAGATGAGTTTAAATGGAAAAGAAGCTCCTGTAATTGATGGGTTCACTGGTGTACAGCGTGTGTTCCTGGGATATGCGCAGGCATGGTTGGGAAAATCCCGTGAGGCCGCGTTGCGTATGCAGGTAGGCACAGATCCGCACTCGCCCAGGCAGTTCCGTGTGAATGGTGTGGTGCGAAACATCCCGGAGTTTTACGAAGCCTTTGGAGTTAAGCCTGGAGATTCATTATACCTGGCACCAGAGGAAAGAGTGAAGATCTGGTGATGGATTTCAATAGTGATGGCACGGCTTCAGGTCGTGCCACCACTTAAATGGATTTACCCTTTATTTAAATGCTTTAGCTTCACAACTTCTTCCTGCTTTAGAAACCTCCACTCGCCCCGGCCCAGGTTTTTCTTGTCGAGGCCGGCATATACCACGCGATCCAGTTTCACCACTTCGTATCCCAAAAATTCAAATATTCTTCTCACGATCCGGTTCCAGCCGATGTGAAGTTCAATGCCAATGTTCTTCTTATCATCATCTATAAAGGCCAGATCATCCACCACAACCTTGCCTTCCTCCAGCCGGATGCCTTCAATAATTTTTTCAAAATCAGCTTTTGTTAAAGGCTTATCCAATTCTACTTTATAAATTTTTTTCGCTTTGTATGATGGGTGCGTCAGTTTATCGGCTATGTCTCCATCGTTGGTTAATAACAACAAGCCGGTTGTATTGCGATCCAAACGGCCAACCGGATAAATCCTCTCTTTCACGGCAGTTCCTATAAGGCTCATCACTGTTTTGCGTTCTTGCGGATCGTCTGTAGTTGTAATGAAGCCCTTCGGCTTATTCAATAAAATGTAAACCTGTTTCTCTGCAGCCAGCCTTTTACTTTCATGGCGCACATCATCGGTAGGTTTTACTTTAAAGCCCATTTCGGTTATAACCTGACCGTTTACCGAGATTAAACCCATTTTTATCAACTCATCGGCCTCGCGCCTGGAACACACACCACTGTTGGAAATATATTTGTTGAGTCGAATAAGCCCATCTTTTGGCTTCTCGCTCATCACATCGCGTTTCTTGCTGCTTGAAAATTTCCTGCTTCGATCAAACCGGGGTGGTGCAAAAGATTTTGCCCTGCCTCTATAAGGCGCCTTGAAATCTTTATCGAATGGACGTTTTCTTTCCTCACCACCTTCGGTGGCGCTATCTTCTTTTTTCTTGAAATATTTTTTTGGAGCGCTGAATGCGCGGTTCGCTCCGTAGCGTGGCCTGTCAAAAGATTCTTTCGACTCGCCCGTCTTGCCTTCACCTGGCTTATATGGTTTTTTTGAGAAAGGTTTTCTCCTGTCATCATCGCGTTGGCCGTATCTTTTTCTATCCGGAGATGCACCATAGCCCTCCTCCCTTCTTTTGCCGTAACCGGGTTTCTCACCACCACGATAAATTTTTCTTGCCGGAGAAAATGAATTTCCTTCTTCTTTCTTTTTTTCATAACCGGGTTTCTCTCCACCCGGAGCATTGTCGCCCTTACGCTTAAACTTCGCTATAAAAGATTTCTTATCGCCCGCTGGGCGCTTTCCACGGTCGGAGCTTTCAAATTTTTTATAGGCCATAATGGGATTGGATAATGTAACTTAAAATAAAAAATATTCAGAACCTTAGCTAAAGATTAACCGGTAACTGGAACCCGGAAACTAATAACCGCAACCCGTTTACTGGTTGTCGGGAGACTCTCCAATGGTATTTACTTCTTCCGAAAAGTCTTTTGGTGTAGGCAGGTCTTTCATATCGCTGATGCCAAAATACTCCATGAATTTCGGGCTGGTGCCATACATAATTGGACGGCCAACGGTTTCAGACTTGCCCAGTATCTCCACCAAACCTTTATCCAATAATTTTTGAACTGCGTAATCGCAATTCACCCCGCGAATGTTTTCCAGTTCTGTTTTTGAAATAGGCTGTTTATAGGCAATGATGGAAAGCGTTTCCATAGACGAAACCGACAATCTTTTTTTGGATTGCTGTTTCAGCATAATTCCTATGCTGGCCTGGTAAGCAGGCTTGGTAAGAAATTGAAAGCCGCCTGATGATTTATATATCTGAAATGAAAATTCTTCGGCCTGGTATTTTTCTTCCAGGCGATGAATGGCATTGATAATGTCTTCTTCCGGCACATCGGCATTGAACATTTCACTCAGGCAAGATTTAATATCGCTCAACTTGATGGGTGAGGGCGAGCAGAAAATCAGCGCTTCAATATGGTTGAGAAGAAAATCCAAAAAATTTAATTTTAGTCTTTTTTCATCATTTTAGCCTCAATAGATTGTGTGGTGTGGGGAACGGCCAGCAATCTTTCTTTATCAATCAACTTTCCGGTAACTGAACAAATTCCATAGGTACCATTCTTGATCCGGATAAGTGCGTTCTCTAAATTAGTAATATACTTCAACTGGCGCGCTGCCAACTGGCTAAGGTTTTCTTTCTCGGCCGTCTCGGCTCCATCTTCCAACACTTTTGTATTTCCACCCGATGTGCTGTCCGTGCCTTCATCGTTTGCACGGTTGAGTGTATCCTTCAAAATTTTAAATTCGTCTTTAGCCTTATTTAATTTTTTATTGATAAGTGTTTCAAACTCTTTAAGCTCCTCATCGGAGTAACGGGTTTTACCATCTGATGCAGACGAGGATTTTGTTGCTTTATGTGCAATAGGGCGTTGCGACAGAATAGGAAAAATATTCAACTGCAAATTCACATTAGGGGCGCCAGATTTTTTCTGCTCTACCACCTCTTCCGAAACTTTGCTTTTTTTAGAGGCTTTTGCCGGAGCTGCCTTTACTGCCTTAGTAACAATTTTCTTTGCCTGCTTCTTGGCTGAAACTTTTTTAGCGGGCTTCGCTTTTGGCGCAGCCTTTTTAACTTTTGCTGCTTTGGCTTTTACAGGTTTTGCCTTTGCGGAGGCTTTCGCCTTGGGAGCGGGTTTGGCTTTTTTAGGCGCAGATTTTTTCGATGTTTTGGCCATGGCTCAGTTTCCTCGTTTTGTGTTTTATAGGTTAAAAAAAGATGCGCAAAAATACGGGCTACAGCCTAAAACAAAAACTTAAGCAGGGATTTATTCCGGCCGGCCAATTCCTTGAAATTGACCCGATTGGCAGCTTATTTTGAAATTTGAGAATTAACCTTACCGAAAGGCAACGACTACCCGCTTTTTAAAAGTGTTCACCTGACCACCGCCATCAAAAACTTCTACCCAGGCTACATAGTACCCAGCCCTGGCGCGCCCACCATCATCGCGGTCGCCATCCCAGCGAAAAAAACCTTCGGTGCCCAGCACTTCATTGTTGGCCAATATTTTTATTACGTGGCCTTGCTGATCGAATATGTAAGCATTGGCCACATGCCCACTCTGGTTAAAGCGGTAAGATATTTTAGTAAACTCGGTTGGGGCAACCTGTGGAGAAAATATTTCAGGGTCAACCATCACTTCGCCTTCCGGTGCAGACGAGCCATTGGAAGAAGCTGAGTTTTTATACCCCGGAGTTGCGAAATTTTCTGCCTCGCTGGCCGAGCGCCAGTTGTTGGCATCATTCGTTGGCGCTTCAAGCGAAACACGTTCCAGCGAAACGCCTTCCTTATCTTTTAAAAAAATTACATGGTAGCTGTCGTTGTACAAAAAAGCATCCATCACATTTCCCAGGCTATCCACTAAAGCGATTGAGCCTTCATCATCAGGCAGGGAAGGCAACATGTTAGTCGTACAAACACTTTCAATTGTTCTTGGATAGTGTGCCTTCAGTGTAGATGGTTCGGTGGTGAAAACTAAAAATGATTTTGGAGGTATAATCAGGCTTTCATTTTCTACTGTTTTTGGATTGATGGCTGTGCTGCCATCGAAGTTTGCCAAGGCCCAATTTTTTAAACTTATGTGCTTATCCGACTTGTTATAGATTTCAACAAAGTCAACGCCACCGGATTTAGGATTAAATAATATTTCGTTGATGCAAATATCATTTGGTTCGGCTGCCTGCGGCAGAATAAAATTTAAAGTGCTGTTTGCTGAAGGATTTCCTGAACAATCAAAAACATTGGAAAGTGTGAGTACATATGGAACGCCAGGTTGAAATGGCGTTGAAGCTGTCAGCTCTATTTCTTTTAGTGATGGTAAATATTGAATCACGGGAAAATTAATTTCCGGACTTGCTGATGCTGCAATAGAGGCGTTGCCATCCAACTTTTCATTAAAAAAAATTTCGAGTGTAACCGCATCGATAATAACAGCCGATTGAGCGATCGGCTCCGTAAGGTCTGGGTTGTTGGCAAAAACTGAATTTTGTGAACCCGGAGTTCCTCCCTGAACATTTTCAGAAGCCGTCCAATTGCCATCTTCCTCACACAAATTTTCAGGGTCAATAATTTCCAAACTCCAACCGCCATCCTTTTTTTCATCGCTGTGATACCAACTTTGTGAATAGGTTATCGAATCAATGGTTGTGCCCGATGCATTTTTTACAATCACATTATCGCCTGAATTATTCAACGATGGAAAATTAGAAACACCCACAGCATTCGTGAACAAGGCTGAAGTTGATGTGGACGTGATCACAAGTCGTGCAGAAGGCAATAGGATTTTTTTGGGGAGAGTAGCCGTAGTTGTTCCGTCACTTAGTTTCCATCCTTGCAAGTCAATGGGATTGACTGAGCGATTAAATATCTCGATAAATTCAGATTCCGGTAAACCTATAACAGGTGAAGGATCGGCCATAAGCTCACTTACGATTATGTCTTTAAATTTCACCGGCAACGGAATGAAGTAGAAAAAATCGAGCGAGGCCGGCAACATTGTGTTTCCATCTAAATCCTGAACTCCAGAGACTTGTAGAGTGTATTGAAATCCGTTGGTGAAAGAGGTTGACTCAAGCACAACACTTTTGCCATCGGCCTGAAGAGTGGCTGTAGATACAACAGCATTATTATTCAGCGCATAGTTGGATATTGTTTGTGCAGTAGTGGATTCAATTTCCTCACTGAAATTTACCAACACAGAATTTTGATTTGAAGATTCAACGCTTGTCAACGATGGTGGAGTCAGATCGGGGAGAGGCGTTCCGGTTACCACAAAATCATCAAACCAGAAAAGAGCAGATCGCGAAGCAATGTATTTACAATAGACTCCGAAAAACGATGAGCTGGTATGGGTTTGTTCAATCGTGTCTCCTTTAAATGTATATGTCCCCGTTGGGCCTGTTGAGCTTGTGTCGGCATAAAGGCTCCAGTTTCCTGTGGCATCTCGTGTAACTTTTACCTTCACCATTACATTGGAAAAATTTACACTCCCGGAGCCGTCAATAATTCTTACGATTGTGGTTCCCGTTTGCTTGTACAGGCTCACCTCATCAGATGTATTTCCTATCATCACAAAATAGCCATTTAGCGCTTGCCTTAAATCCGACTTGTTGGATGTGAGGTATACCCGCGATAAGCTTGTGCTTGAGGTAGCAAAACCCATCCTAACATAAAACTCCCAAGACGCATTGTGGATAGCTTCACTTGGGATGGCGAGGCTTGAAGTGTCTATGACGGCCGGTGCCTGAAGTTTAAGCATCCCGGTGCTAACCGTAAACTTATTCTCATCGTCTATCCAGGTTGGGTTATTAGTAAAATCCCCATCCGAAAAATCATCCTGAACTTGGGCGAAGTTGAACCCAACCGTAAGCATCCACAGGAGGATGAGAAACGCTTGAATGATTTGGGTTGGAGATTTCATTGACGCTAAAACTAACCAATAAACCTTTCAAAACCCTTCAAGCCATTCCACACTAACAAGTGATTGGTCATGGCAAAACTTTTTTGAAACACAGTCGGTCAACAAAAAATCATTGCCTAATTTTGCGCCCTAAATTTTTAACAAAAATTATTAACCAATGAAACTGGCGATTGTAGGTGTAACAGGATTGGTGGGGCAGGAGATCCTGCGAGTCCTGGAAGAAAGAAATTTTCAATTCGATGAGCTGCTTCCCGTGGCTTCTGGAAAAAATGTTGGAAAGGAAATTGAGTTTAAGGGAAAGAAATACGCCATAAAGTCCATTCAAGAAGTATGTGACCTCGCTGCCGATGTAGCTATCTTTTCGGCTGGTGGTGGCGTATCTTTAGAGTGGGCGCCTAAATATGCTGAGAAGGGAACTATTGTGATCGATAACTCTTCAGCCTGGCGCATGGACCCTACCAAAAAGCTGGTGGTTCCGGAAATCAACGGCCATGAGTTGAAAATTGATGACCGCATCATTGCCAACCCGAATTGTTCTACCATTCAGATGGTGATGGCCCTCGCCCCGCTGCACGTGAAGTACAAACTGAAACGTATTGTGGTTTCTACTTATCAATCGGTTACCGGCACCGGTAAAGATGCTGTTGAACAATTGATGAACGAAAGAAAAGGTATTGACGGCATAAAAGTTTATCCACACAGGATCGACTTTAATGCGTTGCCTCATATCGATGTGTTCACGGACAATGGCTACACCAAAGAAGAAATGAAAATGGTGAATGAGACACGGAAAATTTTGGGAGATGATTCAATTGGTGTTACTTCAACAACGGTGCGCATTCCTACTATTGGTGGGCACTCAGAAGCGGTGAATGCCGAGTTCCATTCTGACTTCGACCTAAAAGAAGTAACAGAGATTCTCTCCAATACACCGGGAGTTGTTGTTCAGGATGATGTGAAGAAAAATATTTACCCCATGCCTATTACTTCTCACGGAAAGGATGAAGTTTTCGTAGGTCGCATCAGGCGCGATGAATCGCAGCCGAACACACTTAACATGTGGGTTGTATCCGATAACCTGCGCAAGGGCGCAGCCACCAATGCCGTGCAGATAGCTGAATTTATGATGGAGAAAAACCTCGTATATTGATTTATCGTTAAGAGTGCCTAAAACCAAAATCTTAAAAATATGAGCAAAGGACTTATTGTTGGGTTAGGAATAGTTGGGGTGGTTGTATTGTTTGCGATCGGCTTTATTAATTGGGGCACAGGCGTGTATGACAATGCTGTTGGCCTGCAGGAAGGCGTAAATGAAAGTTGGGGCAATGTGCAAGCCACCTATCAGCGCAGGGCAGATCTGGTTCCTCAATTAGTTGCTACCGTAAAAGGAGCAGCAGAAAATGAAAGAGGTATTTTAACTGCAGTGACGCAAGCCCGCGCAGGCATTGTGAATGCCAAAACGCCTGAGGATTTAGAAATTGCCGGAAGACAAATTAACACGGCCATTAACTTAGCGTTTGAAGCTTATCCTCAAATTCGTTCAACAGATGCTTTCCTGGACTTGCAGGCACAATTGGAAGGAACTGAAAATCGAATTAACGTAGCTCGCCAGAATTACAATGAAACCATAAAAGGCTATAACACCTATGTGCGTGGTTATTTCAAGAGAATGGCTTTGAACTGGTTTGGAGAGGGTGAAGAATTTGCAGTAAGAAAAGGATTCGAGGCTAATATAGATGCTCAAAACGCACCCAAAGTGGACTTTAGCAAATAATTCTTAAGAATTAAAATACGAATTGAAGCCAGAGGAAACTCTGGCTTTTTCTTTGCTTAAGGAAGGAAAAAAGAGCCATTGAATATTTTCTTAGATTTACATAGGTCTTCATAAAACACCAAGAATATGAAAAGCACCATAACATTCGGACTGGCACTGCTTAGTTTCATTGCTTTTAGCCAGGTTCAAGATACAGAATGGGGGATGGGTTATGTTTTTTCGGCACCCAAGGGAATCATGAAAGAAACCATCCACAACGCTAATGGGTTTACGATGGATTTCTATTTCACTCCCAAAGAAAAACGCTATTCGCTGGGCATGGAAATGGGCATCAACTTTTACGGCCACGATAAGACCCGCCAAACCTATTCGTTTGAAGATGGCAGCACTGCCCCGATGGATATAATCGTAAACAATAACTTTTATAATGTGCTGCTGGCTGGAAAATATTTCCTTCGGGAGGGAAGCCTGCAGCCATTCGTTACCGGAAAATTAGGATACTCTTTTTTTAGTACCACCCTGGGCATCTACGATCCGGATGATACCGATCATTGCGAGCCAGTTGATAGTGATGTGTTGCAACGTGATGGTTCTGTAATTTTTTCTGCCGGTGCCGGTTTGCGATTGGACATGCTTCCAAAAAAAAATCCGGGCAGGTTTTTTATTAATCTGAGCGCTAACTATTCCTCAGGAGGCAAAGTTGATTATATGAACGTGGATGCCCCTAATCACAATCACGTTGCTCATACCTCCGATGTTTACACTAAATTCATTAACACACAAACCCAAGTTGTGCATGAGCACCATGTGGGCAATGTCTACTCCTCTGTGATAGACATGATAGACTACCGGTTAAGCTTCTCTATGCGAATGTTTCAAAGGCAAAGGAATAATACATTTTGAAAGTCATTTATTCTCCTTTCAACTTCCACCTCAAGCTATATTGATAGGCGGCCAGGTTAATAATGACAACAATGCCAACCAGAATTAACTGAATTTTAGTTGTTAAACTTTCCTGGTAGATGATTGGCACCAGGTACCGAGTGATAAAATCCTCCTGATACGTTGACAAGCCGGCACGATAACCAAAATAATTTTCAAGGCTGGTAAGCGGACAAATTACACCGGGCGAAAGTTCAGCATATAGTGCCCAAAATACTGAACCTAAGTGAGGTACGATGATCCAACGCTTTTTACGTACTAAAAAACCTCCCGCGATAACGAAAATCACAAACAGGAAGTGAAGAATTACAGTTATCTGAGTAAGGATCAGGTAAATGTCTTTGTTCATCTTTCAATTGTATAGCGTAAATTACTTCTGTTTCCATTCCATCAAACGGTGACCTATCGGTTTGAGTTTTTGGATGAAGTTGCCTCAGCGAAATCATGAATTTAAACTTTATCAGTTAGGGTTTTCGATGAGACTGCGCCTATTATTTTAAACAGTGGCTACGCAATTTCATTTGTAGCATGCTCAAAATCCTGTCTCGGTTTTTTTTACAGGGTACGCTTCACTTCCCTGATCTCAAAACTTTCTATTACGTCTCCCACTTCAAGGTTGTTGAAGTTTTCGATGCCCATGCCGCAGTCAAATCCTGACCGGACCTCGCTTGCATCGTTTTTGTATTCTTTTAACGAATTAAGTTTGCCTGAGTAGAGTACAATACCATCCCGGATGAGGCGGATCGGGTTATTGCGTTTCACATAGCCATCGGTTACGCGGCAACCGGCAACGGTTCCAACCTTAGTGATCTTAAACACTTCACGCACTTCGGCATTGCCTACAATTACTTCTTGTGTAGCTGGAGCCAGTAAACCTTCCATGGCATCTTTCACTTCGTTGATGGCATCGTAGATGACGGAATACAAACGGATTTCAATTTCTTCTGTATCAGCCAGTCGTTTTGCAGTAGAGGAAGGACGCACCTGGAAGCCAACAATAATGGCATCGGAGGCAGACGCAAGCAACACATCGCTTTCAGAAATCTGGCCAACGCCTTTGTGAATAATATTTACCTGAATTTCGTTTGTTGATAATTTCAACATCGAGTCTGTTAAAGCTTCTACAGAACCATCCACGTCACCTTTAATAATAATATTCAATTGTTTGAAACTGCCAATTGCCAAACGCCTTCCAATCTCATCCAGTGTAATATGTTTCTTCGTGCGGATACTTTGTTCACGAAGTAACTGCGACCGCTTAGTTGCCTGTTCACGAGCCTCACGATCGGTTTCAGTTATTGAAAATTTTTCGCCTGCCTGTGGTGCACCATCCAAACCTAAAACCTGAACAGGAGTTGATGGCCCGGCTTCATTCACACGTTTTCCGGTATCATCAAACATAGCTTTCACACGACCGTAATTAGCGCCCGCAAGCATAATATCCCCTACTTTCAAGGTTCCATTTTGAACCATAAGTGTTGCTACATACCCTCGGCCTTTGTCCAGCGAGGCTTCAATCATAGAGCCGATCGCAGGCCTGTCGGGGTTACACTTGAGTTGCAAAATTTCTGCTTCCAATAATACCTTATCGAGCAAACCATCAATGCCGAGTCCGGTTTTAGCCGAAATTTCCTGGCACTGATATTTTCCTCCCCACTCTTCCACCAAAATATTTAGCTTAGATAATGAATCACGAACTTTTTCCGGGTTTGCACCGGCCTTGTCAATTTTATTGATGGCAATAATGATGGGTACGCCAGCCACCTGCGCATGGTTGATGGCTTCTTTGGTTTGTGGCATAACGTCATCATCGGCAGCCACCACAATAATTACAATGTCTGTGATCTTAGCACCACGTGCACGCATGGCGGTAAACGCTTCGTGACCGGGAGTATCCAAAAAGGCAATTTTTGCCCCGCTCTTCGTGGTAACATCATACGCACCAATGTGCTGAGTGATTCCTCCCGCCTCCTGTGAAGTAACTTTTGTATTTCGAATATAGTCGAGCAGGGAAGTTTTTCCGTGGTCAACGTGGCCCATGATGGTAACAATGGGAGCGCGAGGGATAACATCTCCCTCACTAGCCACTAACTCTACCGCTGCAGTTTGTTCTTCAGTGGTGGTGAACTGAACTTCAAATCCAAACTCATCAGCAATTACTGTGATAGCTTCGGCATCCAATCGTTGATTGATAGAGACGAACATCCCCAAACCAATACAAGTCGAGATAACATCGTTCACCGAAACGTTCATAAGAGATGCCAAGTCGTTAGCCGAAATAAATTCAGTAACACGTAAAGTTTTCGAAGCTTGTTGCTCCTGAAGAATTTTTTCCTCGGCCGCCTGGGAAAATGCCTGCCTCTTTTCCTTTCTGTATTTCGCACCCGAAAACTTTTTCTGACCACTGCTTAGTTTGGCCAATGTAGCGCGCACTTGCTCTTGTACTTCTTTTTCGGTTGGCTCTGCTTTTTGTTGGGCTGGTGACCTTCTTTGTTGCTGGGTGCGCACACCCTTGCTGTCTTGTTGAGGTATTCTCTTTCTCGGACGCTTGCGCTTGGCATCATCCGCGGCAGAAGTATCTTCTTTTTTCTTTTCCTTTTCTTTTTCTTTCTCCTTCTCTTTTTCTGCTGGCAGTGCAATTTTGTCCAGCACTTTTAAGCCTTGAAGCTTTTCAGCTTTGGCCTTGATTAGTTCAAGCTCTTGTTCGGGCTTAATCTCTTTCTCCTCAATCGGTGTTGGTGCTGATTGAACTTCTTCCGATTCTTCCTTCCTCTTTTCTGTTTCTAATTTCCCTACGACTTTAAGACCCTCCAGCTTCGGTTTTTCACGTGTAATTTTTTCGGGAATGGGCTCTTCTTTGTGTTTAAGTTCTTTAGAGCCCAAGTTTTTTATAAGTATGTCTTGCTCATCATCCTCTTTCTTTCGGTGAGGTTCTGGTGCAGCTTTAAGCGTAACGGTTTCAGAATGTTTACCCCCAATGGTAAGTCCGGAGGCTTCCTGTTTTTCGGTGGCCGAAGAGGCGTACTCTTTGGAGAGCAGGGCAATGTGCTCGGCAGTAAGCTTGGCGTTCGGATTATTCTCAACGGTAAACCCTTTTTTGGCCAAAAAGTCCAAAATAGTGTTATGGCCAACGTTCAGTTTGCGCGAAGCCTGTCCTAACCGCATTGTTTTTTCCTCTGCCATGCTCAAATATTACTGATTTTCGTGATTTTCGGTTCTAAAACTTCAATTATTGCTCAAATTCCCTTTTCAAAACCGTTAGTACATTCTCCACTGTTTCCTCTTCCAGGTCAGTCCTGCGAACAAGTTCTTCTTTATTTAACATGAGAACACTCTTTGCGGTATCTAAACCAATTCGTTTTAACTCATCAATCACCCAGCTTTCAATTTCATCGGTGAATTCTTCCAAGTCAACATCTTCTTCCCCGGTTTGCACTTCACCCAGTTCGCGGAACACATCAATTTCATAACCAACTAAACGGCTGGCCAATTTAATGTTCAAGCCACTCTTGCCAATGGCAAGCGACACCTGGTCGGGTTTTAGAAAAACGGATACCCGACCGTTGTCTTTATCTATTTTCATGCTGGTGAGTTTGGCCGGGCTCATGGCACGAGAGATGTACAACTCCATATTTTCCGTGTAGTTGATCACATCAATGTTCTCGTTTTGCAATTCGCGCACAATGGCGTGAATACGCGAGCCCTTCATACCTACGCAAGCACCTACCGGGTCAATTCGATCATCGTATGATTCTACAGCAACTTTTGCACGTTCGCCTGGCTCACGAACAACTTTCTTTATCGTGATCAATCCATCGAATACTTCAGGCACTTCCTGTTCGAACAACCTCTCCAAAAATACAGGCGAAGTGCGCGACAGAATAATTTTTGGATTGCCATTCACCATCTCCACTTTATGCACGATCGAGCGAACGCTCTCGCCTTTACGGTAACGGTCTTTGGGAATTTGCTCATTGCGAGGAATTGAAATTTCATTGCCCTCGCCATCGATCAACAACACTTCGCGGCTCAACACCTGGTAAACTTCACCCGTTATAATTTCACCAACGATATCTTTATATTTTTGAAAAATAATGTCTTTCTCAAGATCCTTCACTTTTTGAATGAGCGTTTGGCGGGCGGTTGTAACAGCTCTCCTTCCGAAATCTTCAAGAAAAATTTCTTCCGCCACTTCTTCGCCTACTTCAAAATCGGGCTCAATTTTCTTGGCATCGGTAAGCGATATTTTATCAGCATCCCAAATGTCTTCGGAGTCGTCATCCACTATCTCGCGGAAGCGCCATATTTCCAAATCACCTTTGTCGGCATTTACGATCACATCAAAATTTTCATCCGACACATATTTTTTCTTGATCATATTGCGAAACACATCTTCGAGGATGCGGATCATGGTGGGTCGGTCAATATTTTTTTGTTTGGCGAAATCGGCAAACGAGTCAATCAATTCTGAAGCTTGCATTGTTTTAACTATTTAAAAGATACCTGTACAAACGTTTTTTCAATTTGATTAAATTCTATTCTTCTTATTTTTTTTTCACCCTTCTTTTCTTTTTTTTCTTCCTCAACCACTATCTCCTCCCCTTCAATTTGCTGAAGTTTTCCCCTAACCACTTCATTTTCTTTCAATACTATCTTTAGCGTTCTCCCGATATGCTTTTGATATTGACGCAACAACTTTAGAGGTTGGTCAATTCCTGGTGTTGTTACTTCCAAGGTGTAATCCTCCAGCAATGCCGATTCATGAATGGAGTCGCTTAACACACGGCTCAGGGTTGCGCAATCATCAATTGTAATGCCTGAATCGCCATCTACCACCACAATAATTTTTGGTGGATTAAGTCGGGAGTTAACACGAACATCCAGAACAAAGTGGCCGCTTCCAACAAAATGCTGGTCGGCCATTTGTTTGATTTGCACCGCTAAATCCATTCTTTTTATAAACAAAGAGGGGACTTTTAGTCCCCTCTGAATTCAAATTCTTTATAGAATCTGTTGCAAAGGTAGATGTTTTTTACTTTCGTGCAAATATTCAAGCCAAAGGGCTTGTTTCATCAGCATTATGAATCGACTCCTTATTCTATTTATTGTATTATTAATCTCCTGCGGACCATCGAACAAAAAAGAAGCGGGGCAAGAAAAAATTTCGCTTGCCCCGGCTCCCCAAATCAATCGGGATTCTGTTTTTTTCTTTGTAGAAAAGCAGGTGAAATTCGGGCCACGCATTCCAAACAGCATCGCTCATAAAAAGACCGGTGATTATCTGACCGCTACCTTAAGGAAGTACGGAGCAAAAGTTACGGAGCAACATTTTGAAAGCATGAGCTTCGATGGGAAAAGGCTTTTCCTTCGAAACATTATTGGCAGTTATTTTCCTGAAAAGCAAAAGCGAATTTTGCTGGCAGCTCATTGGGATACCCGGCCCTTTGCAGATAGGGACAAAGAAAAACCCGATGCTGAATTTGATGGCGCGAACGATGGCGCCAGCGGTGTAGGTGTGTTGCTTGAAGTGGCCAGGTTGCTCGGCAAAAACAAACAGCCTAATGTGGGGATTGATATAATATTTTTTGATGGGGAAGATTATGGAGAAAAAATGGGCGAACGCGGAACACCCCTGCCCGAAGGCCAGCAAACCTGGTGGCTGCTGGGTTCGCAATATTGGGTTTCGCATAAACATCAGCCCAACTACTCGGCCTATTATGGAATTTTATTAGATATGGTTGGCGCTAAAGGTTCCAGGTTTTTTAAGGAAGGCGCCTCTATGGAGTACGCTCCATCTATTGTAGATAAAGTTTGGAACACGGCAAGCCAGCTTGGTCGTTCCAATATTTTTATGAACCAACTATCACCAAGCATTACCGATGACCATGTTATGGTAAATGAAGAGGCCAATATTCCAATGATCGATATTATTCATTACGAACCTGCACAAGGAGATTTTGGCGATTACCACCACACGCGCAAAGACAATTTAGATTTGATTGATAAAGAAATTTTGGGAGCAGTGGCACAAGTGGTCGTGCAGGTGGTCTACAGCGAACCGTAGGAATTATTGAACCTCCTAAGATCGTATCAGAAAAATTTTCGGGCGCTTTTAATTTATTTTTTTCTGCTTTTCTTTCTGCCCGTCCAACACTTTCTTGATCTGCAAACCGGCAGTGGATATAGAGTCTTGAGATTTTTTATTATTCTCTAATTTTTGAAGCAGCACAGCATGTTCCAGCTTGTTGTTCTCCAAAGATTTTTCGAGGTGAAGTTTTTCCTGTTCGTTGTTTCCCAGGATAATGCTTAAATCTTTGCTTTGGTTTATTAGCCTGGTTTTTTGTTTTTCTGTGGCATCCAACGCCTGCTGCGATAAGTCTATTTCTTTTTGCGCCTGGTCACGATAATATTTCACACCAAACTGATAGGTCATTTTTTCTACGCGTTCCAATACTTTTTCAACATCACGGCCAGTCCACTCGGTGGTATCAAGCCCAACCCAAACCTGGCATTTTTTATCGTCCCCTTCTGCTGTGGCGTAAAGTGTATTTCCTGTATATGTTACATCCCCAAAAACCGGAGCGGATACAGACAAGTACCCGTTTGCCATTCGGGTTTTGCCATAATCTTTTAGAAATTTTGCCAGGTAGTTTTCTATATCATCCGTTTTGGCATCTAATTCCAAAGAAAAACCAACGGCTGAATTTTCTTTGATACGGTTGTTCTTTTTTACCACTTTAATTGTCTGAGAAAATGAATACGTGGTAATCAAAAGGGAAAGTGAAAAAACAGCCAGTCGTTTCATGTTTGTTTCAGTGTTTAAAGTCATTTTTGTTAAACAAAGCAAAGTTAATCGTTAAAAGTTAATGGGTAATCCGTCCGTTCAACAGTTGAATCTCCAGCAATAATCATGAACGAAAAAATAAAATCAATTCTCATAACCGGTGGTTCGGGCCTGGTGGGCAGTGCCTTAACCGATTTGCTCTTGCAAAAAGGCTACCAGGTTTCGCATTTGGGCCGCAGCCCTTCTTCGGGCAAAGTGAAATGCTATCGTTGGTCGGTTTCCGAAAAATACATTGACCCGAAAGCATTGGAAGGTGTTGATGCTGTTATTCACTTAGCGGGCGCCAGTGTAGCAGAAAAGCGCTGGACACCACAACGAAAAAAAGAAATCCTGGAAAGCCGCACACGGTCAAGCGAACTGCTTTTTGAAGCATTGCGCAATACTCCCAACAAAGTAAAATTAGTGATTGGCGCAACCGCCATTGGCTATTATGGATTAAATACATCGGATGAATGGTGCCAGGAAGATCGCGGCCCGGGAACGGATTTTTTGGCTTCCGTTACCAAGGCATGGGAAGAAGCCACACTACCAATTGCATCACTGGGCAAAAGACTGGTGCAATTTAGAATTGGGGTGGTGCTAACCAACCGGGGTGGTGCCCTAATGCAAATGGCCTCACCAGTAAAATGGGGTGTAGGTTCACCGCTTGGTTCGGGCAAGCAGTGGGTCGGTTGGATTCATATAGATGATTTGTGCCGCATGTTTTTATTCGCGTTGGAAAACGAAAACATACAAGGTGTTTACAATGCTGTTGCTCCTAATCCCGTTACCAATCGCGAATTAACCAAAGCCATTGCTGTGGCTCTGCACCGACCTGTTTGGTTACCGCCCGTGCCGGAGTTTGCGTTGAAAATAATTTTAGGAGAGATGTATGAAATCGTAGTGAGCGGAGCGCGGGTATCGTGCGATAAAATTAAGGCTGCTGGAATGCAATTTTCCTTTTCAGATGCCGGGCTCGCGGTCAATAATTTGTTGGTCAACAAGTAAAATATAAACACAAATGTTCAGTACTGCAGAAATAAACCAACTAATACGATCGAGGCGCTCCGTTTTTGCTAATCAATACAGCGGAGAAAAAGTGGATGATGCCATCATCAAACAAATGCTTGAAAATGCCAACTGGGCGCCAACACACAAACTCACCGAACCGTGGCGTTTTGTGGTTTTTACTGGTGATGGGCTTAGGAAATTGGGCGAATTTCAGGGCACCTGTTACAAAAAAGTAACGGAAGCCGATGGCACATTTAAAGAAGAGCGACATCAAAACCTGATCAACAAACCGATGGAATCCTCGCATATTATTTCCATTGGCATGAAACGTGATGAGAAGAAGAGCGTGCCCGAGTGGGAAGAGCTGGCTGCTGTTTTTTGCGCGGTGCAAAATATGTATCTTACTGCTACGGCTTATGGAATTGGCTGCTACATCAGCACGGGTGGTGTCACTAATTTTGAAGAAGCCAAAGAATTTTTCGGGCTGGGGCCGGATGATAAGCTATGTGGGTTTTTGAATGTTGGGGTGCTGAAGGATGGGTTGGCGTTGAGTGGAAAGAGGAAGCCAATAGAAGAAAAAGTTAAGTGGGTTAGTTAATGTTCAATTAGCATTCATTAAAAAAAGATGTTATGAAATGCCCATGTAAATGCTTTGCAACAGCCGAGAATATTTATTTGGGCATTCCATGTGACCTTAATCAAAAAATATAAACACATGAAATCACTAATCATATTCGCCTGTATTTGCGCTTGTTTAACTGGCCGTGCCCAGGTTATCGGCAAAACTTTCCCCAACATGGTGGCCGAAACTGTTGAAGATTCCGTTAAAAAAGTAAACCTCCCGGCAAGCACCAAGGGCAAGTATACACTTCTTGGCTTGGCTTATTCCAAAAAATCCGAGGAGGAATTAAACTCATGGTTTACCCCGGTTTTTGAAAAATTTGTTCAAAAAACAACAGGACTCATGGCAGGCATGGGCTACGATGTGAACGTGTATTTTATACCCATGTTCACTGGAATAAACACTGCTGCAACAGGCACTGCAAAAAAACATGCAGCAAAAAATATTGACCCTCAGTTATTGCCCTATGTTCTTTTCTACAAAGGTGAATTGAAGCCTTACAAAGACGCGCTCGACTTCCAGCATAAGGATGTTCCCTATTTTTTCGTGTTAGATCCTGAGGGAAAAATTATTTATGCCACTTCTGGAAAATACACGGACGATAAAATGGATGAGATTGAAAGCGTGATTGAGTAGATCCGTTTTAACGAATAGCTCCAGCCATTTTTAACCAAAAATTGATTCCGGGTTTTTGATTCTAAAGGGAACAATCCATACTTTCACATCTTCTCAAAAACAAACCCTGGAACACCATGAGCTATTATAAAACAATCGGAGGAAAGAAATTGGACGCCCGCATTATTGGTAGGGCCGAAGCAGCCGTAAAGGGCGCGCGCGATGGCCGCATTTCTAAAAAAGATGCCCAGGGGGTCATGAAAGCCACTATTGATGCCGGAAAAATAACAGAAATTGAAAAAGATACTTTGCTCTACATTTTAAAAAAATTCAACTGGACTCCCTCAGCCTCCGCCTGGTTTAAAGCTAAAGCCGGAAAGCTAAAACCGAGTTATTATAAAACAGTTGGCGGCAAAAAAATGGATGGTCTTATTCTCGACCTGGCAGCACAATCGGTGAAAGGCTCTGGTGATGGAAGAATTTCTAAGGCTGATGCAGCCAAAATTTTCAATGCCTCTAAAGATGCTGGAAAAATTACTGATGCTGAAATAATAACCCTTGCCCATGTTTATCACAAATACAAATGGACGGAAACAGCAGCAGCCTGGTTTGCCGAGCAACTTTCAAAACTGCAACCAGTTTAATTGGAAATTTAATTCAGATTTACTTTCTCTTGTTCACTAAAGTCGCCCCGTAAAACCCGAAACCTTTTGCGGGCTTCGGCCGCATATACACTGCCTGGAAATTTGTTCAGAAACTCCCGGTAGATTTCCATCGCCTTATCTTTATTGTGCAATTGGTTTTGATAAATATCCCCTTCGGTGAAGTAGGCATCATCGGCCAATACATCGTTGGGATATTCATTTAAAATTTTTTCAAGAAGGGTGATTGATTCCGTAAACTCTCCCCGCTTTATGCGGATAGACGACTCCAACCAATAAACATCATCGAGAATAGTGTAGTTTGTTATAATGAGGGATGAGTCGGTGCTGTTAACTATTTTTCCATTCTTCAACTCCCCAATCTTCAGTAGGGCCTCATCCGTTTTGTTTTGATATAATAGCTTTTCCACTTCCGCGTAAACTTTCAAGGCTGCTCCCACTGAGTCCATCGCTGTGTTTTCTTTGATGCGCAAGCTAAGCTCCATCGCATCGTTAGCAATTTCTCGGCTGGTCGCTTCTTTTAGGATATCGAGGTGAGCTTCCGCTAGTTTAAAATCGCCCTGGTAATACGAGAGGCGAGCATTTCTGAGTTTTGCCTCATATCCTAACGGGGAATCGCGCTGCGCTTTTTCTACTTGTGAGTATAGCAGGGTGGCTTCCCATGGTTCGTCTTTCAAAAAATAAATATCACCTGTTTCTAATTTGGCTTTTGCCTTCAACTGTGGGGTTGCTTTCGGGCTTGCAATTACCCGGTTAAGCCTAATAAGAGCAGAATCGAACCGGTTTAGGTAATAGGCATACAATTGCGCCTCGCTAATGAGCGATTCAAATGACGATTGTATGTCGGGAAACTGGGCAACGTAACTTTGGTACTGGGCAATTAAAATTTTAATGCTGTCTGTATTCACCGGAAATTTCTTTTTCACTTTCGATTCCGTTGTGCGGATAAGGCCAAGCCGGGAAGGAAGGTATTCTTCGCTCGAAGCAAAGTCTTTTATTATCGTTGCATAGCATCGCTCGGCATTATCAAAGTCTTTATTATTGAAAGCAATCTGTGCAATTTCATAGGTTTTTTTTGGGCTCCCTTTGCCAAATCGTTTATCGTATGCACGGGCTTGAATGAACGCACCGTAAAAATTTTTTTGCTGCTGATAATCCCAAATCAATAAATCAATAAACACTTCAGAGTCGGGGTACCGCTGAACTTTCTCGAGTAATATTTTTTCCAGGCTTTCGAGTTCATCGGGTTTGGATAATAAAATTTGAAGTAAATTTTTTATGTAACTAATGTTGGAAGGCGATTGTGTTACATAGTTCAGGTATTCCGAAACCATCTCATCTTTTTTTCCCTGCACTCGATAAATGTTGGCCAGCTCCAATGCGAAAAAAGTAGGGTTGCCTGATGATAGGCGCAAATCTTTAAAAGCAATTTCAGAATACTCGGGTAACCCGATAGACAACATGCGATCGGCAATAATTTTAATTCTATTCGGATCTTCCTGATTACTTTTAATGAGTGCTTTAAAATATTTGTCAGCCCTGGTTAAATCACCTTGCTTTAAATATGTAAGGCCAAGGTCAACCCGATAATCGAGATTGTTCGGTTCTCGTTTTATCATTTTTTCTACATGGTCCTCCGCTTCCTTGTGTTTTGAAAGTGTAAGCAGAACATTCAAATAAGTATTGTGAATTACCGGCAGGTTCTCACTTGATTTTGCCAAAGACTTGAATAATTCATAGGCTTTTTCTTTTTCGCCTTTCGCCCAATATTCGTTTGCAATATTTATGTCCTGTTGTTGTGCTGTTGCGTTATCAACACGTAACACTGCTATTAGTATTAATACTATTATATATATAGAATAATTATAATAAGAAGCTTTGTGGAAATGTGGAACGATCATTCTTGGGTATTCATTGTGGATTGAATTATTTTGAAAACCGTATTATTATATTGAATAACGAATGAATCAATGAATTGTTAACAAATCTACAATTAAAGTTTTTGATTAAATGTTGGTAAGTGATGGTTGGTAGAAAGTGGAGAAATAGGTTTGCTGGTTTGAATTATTTAACCTGTAATGAATAATAATTAGTTGGCTACAGGTTTTCCACATTGCTTCAAAGATTCCACTTAATGTTCACCTCCCAGTTTGCCCGAAGCGGAATTTGCTTTTTGCCCTCCTGATTTATATAGAAACTTATGTTTTCAGGGAGGATTTTTTTGTTGGGATTCCCAGGGTCCCAGACTCCATTTTTATTGTCATCGGAGATTGCCCTCAGAATGAAGGAAGTTGGACTTAAATTTTTTATGGTGATGATTTTTGCCTGGGGAAAAGAAGCAATGGGCTTGTAACCTTCATCTAATATTTCAATTACCATGTCTGGTATAACCGTAGGAAACTCGACAATGAGCGTTGCTGTTTCTTCGGCAGTAATGTAGCTGATAGGCAAAGTGCTTTTTTTAGTGGAGTCTCCATGAATGGAAGTAAAGGCCATTCCACCAAGTATAAACTTTGCCTTGTTCCATTTGATGGAGTCTTTCTTTTGAAAAGTCTTTTCAATGAATATTTTTCTTCGAAGGGTATCAAACCGGATATTTTCTCTGCTAAATGGAATTTGGGTAATGGTATCCGGAAAAATATAAATGCTATCTGGAAGAATATTGCTTAGAAGTTCGGATGTATTTAGCTCCGCATAGAATTTATGGGAGTCATCTGTTAACTCTGCTTTTGCCAGAGTTACTTTTATTTTTTCTTTTAAACTTCTGGCCGTTGTCTGTTTGATGTAGAAAGTCGAATCTATGGTTTGATTCAGAGAGTCAACTCCGGTTAGCTTAATTAGCGTGCTATCGGTAGTCGGTCTGTTGGGAAAAATGTCAATCTCGGCCTGGGTGGCAGAGAAACAATGACGGATTTTTTTATCTAAAGTATCCAGCGATGTTAAAGTATAAGCAGTGAGATTTTTATTCAACCTTACTTTTGTAAAATGCCCCAGGCTTCTAATACCTGCTATGGTTATTGGGCGAGCATCAAGGGCAATTGCTTTTAGTTCGATAGAATCCTTATCGGCTTGAATGGAAATTTTTTCTGGCTTAAATCCGAATTTTTCGTTTTTACTCTCCAGTACCAAATTTTTGTTCTTGTCTTCAAATGTGTATATAAAGTATTCACCGGCTTTCAGGTTTTGCATTTTGAAATCGCCTGTTTTATTAGTTCGGGTAAAATACAACGGTTGGTGTTTGAAGATATCGAAAGTATCCGATTGATAGAGTGCTACCGTATATTTATCGCAAGGCACCCCTTTTAACAGGAGTTGAACATTTCCTCTAATCAGTAGAGAATCAATTTCGTTTCCGGTGCTGAATGCGAGAGTTAAATCTTCTGCCGGGTTGCCTTCGTTCAGATCCTGAAGAGCTTCCCGAAAGGAAATGCTATACGTTGTACTGTCAAACAGTTTTTCATCGAAGTCAATCAACACTGTACTTTTCTTGGCCGAGAATTTGGCCGTTTTAATATCCGGGGTGATAATAATTTCTTCCTTTGGATTTTTGAGTTTCATTAGCTCATCAAACTCCAGCGCTATTTCATTTCCCTTGAAATTTTTTTGCCCTTGTTTGGGCGATGATTTAATGAGGGAAGGAGGAATCGTGTCCCTGGGTCCGCCACTTGGCGAACCAATATTGGCGCACGAGCACATTATTCCGAAACAGATTATTCCAAATAGCGTCCTCATCTCCGTGCAATATATATCAAGCTCGAATACTCACCTGTTTTTTTAGCGGTTTGGTTGGAAGAGAATCCATTGAGAAAACCTTTTATCAAACCTGAAATTCCTGGGTTGCCCATGTATTTCTCGCTAAGCATGGAGACATAAAAGGCATCTAATTTCATCGGGATTGTTTTTTCCAGGGTGAAGCCATGTTTTTGCAAAAACAATACCATAGCTTTTTGATTGAAATGCCATAGGTGACGTGGCACATCGTAACCTGCCCAATACTCTTGATAATGATTGGCATCTGGTGAGGAATGATTGGGAACAGCTATTAACAGTCTTCCCTCTGGCTTTAGTAGTTGAATAATTTTTGTAAGCGATTCGTTTAACTCCGGAAGGTGCTCCAACACATGCCAGAGTGAAATTAAGTCAAACTGATTTGTTGCCTGCTGAAGTGACTCGTAGACTGGCTGAGAGATATTTTGTTCCGCCTTTTGCCTAGCCGATGGATTTGGCTCAACCCCGGAAACTGCCCAGCCGGCCTGTTTCATGGTTCGAAGAAATTCACCAGTTCCGCAGCCGATGTCACAGATAGTTTTAGAAGTTTTTAGTGAATTGGCTAAACGGAGTTTCCACCTCAATGAATATTTTCTTGCCTGCAGGTAAATCCGGTTAACTATGTTATTCGATTGGCCGCTGTGAGAAATGTAATCATCTGATTGGTAGTAGCGGGATAGCTTATCATCGTCCGGACGGGGTGAGGTAATAACCAAGCTGCATTGAACACATTTAATGAGCCTGAAAGTTTCTTTGGAAATGGAGTGATCTTTTACCGGAAAAACTTCCTGCCATTCTTTGGATTGGCAAACGGGGCATGTATCTATTTCGTGCATTTACTTGCCAAGGTAAACGGACAAAACCGAAACATCCGCAGGTGAAACGCCAGAAATTCTGGACATCTGTCCAATGGTTTCTGGCCTTATGCGTTTAAGTTTTTCCCTGGCTTCAGAAGAAAGGGCCTTAACCCGATCGTAGTCAAAATCAGGTTTGATTCTATAGTCTTCCAGGCCTTCCAGCTTGGCGGCTAGCTTTTCTTCTCGTTCCAAATACGGCTCGTATTTGATTTTGATTTCAGCCTGCTCCAATTCTTCTTTTGAAAAAGATGAGCAGAGCAAATCAATATTGGTGTTCCTTTTTCGGAGATCGGAAATACCAATTTCCGGTCGCTTCAACAGAGTTAATAAGGAGGCTTTGGTATCTATGCCCGATGAACCAATATCTTTCAGGGCAGGATTGATTTCCTCTGGTTGAAATTTAATGCTTCCAAATTCTTCTACGCATTTCGTTACCATCTTCATTTTCGATTGCAAAGCCTGGTGTCTTTCTTCTGAGGCCAGCCCGATTTTATATCCTATTTCTGTAAGCCTGATGTCTGCATTATCCTGCCTCAGAAGAATTCTAAACTCTGCCCTTGATGTAAACATACGATATGGCTCTTGCGTGCCTTTGTTAACAAGGTCGTCAATCAAAACCCCGATGTATGCCTGAGATCTTTTTAAAATAAGTGGCTCTTTTTCGTGGACTTTGTTGTGTGCATTTATTCCTGCCATTAATCCCTGGCACGCAGCCTCTTCATAACCGGTTGTTCCGTTAATTTGTCCTGCAAAGTACAGATTATCAATAAGTTGCGTCTCCAAGGTCAGCTTAAGCTGGGATGGAGGAAAGTAATCGTATTCGATGGCGTATCCAGGACGGAACATGCGCACATTTTCAAATCCTGGAATTTGAGTTATGGCTTTGTATTGAACATCCTCCGGTAATGATGTTGAAAATCCGTTTACATAAATCTCAACTGTATTCCACCCTTCTGGCTCAACAAAAATTTGATGACGCTCACGGTCAGCAAACCTGTTTATCTTATCCTCGATGGAGGGACAGTACCGTGGGCCCAACCCTTTGATGCGGCCTTGAAACATTGGCGATTGTTCGAAGCCTGTCTTTAGTGTATCGTGAACTTGCTGATTGGTATAAGTTATCCAGCAGCTTAATTGTTTTTCGAGAGGCTTTGTATTTGAAAAGGAAAACTTCTCTGGCTGAGTATCGCCTTTCTGTTCTTCCATCTTGGAATAGTCCAAAGAGCGGCCGTCAACTCGTGGAGGTGTTCCGGTTTTCATTCGCCCGCTTTCAAAACCTAATTGTATTAATTGCTCGGTAATTCCAGTCGCAGACTTCTCTCCTGCTCGCCCGCCACCAAAGTTTTTTTCTCCGATGTGAATTAATCCGTTGAGGAAAGTGCCATTGGTAAGCACAACCGATTTGCTTCTTATCTCAATGCCCAGTGCAGTCTTTACGCCAACAACTTTGTTGCCTTCAACTAAAAGGCCGCTAACCATCTCTTGCCAGAAATCAACATTGGGAGTTTTTTCTAAAGCAGCTCGCCACTCTTCAGAAAATCGCATCCGATCATTTTGAGTTCGCGGACTCCACATAGCAGGACCCTTGGACATGTTCAACATCCTGAACTGAACAGCTGACTTGTCGCTTATGATTCCTGAGTAGCCTCCGAGAGCATCAATCTCCCTTACAATTTGGCCCTTCGCTACTCCGCCCATTGCCGGGTTGCATGACATCTGGCCAATCTTGGTCATATCCATAGTGATCAAGAGCACCTTTGAGCCCATGTTGGCTCCTGCTGCCGCTGCTTCGCATCCGGCATGGCCGGCACCTACAACTATTATGTCGTATTCCTTAAACATGATCTTGATAGCTATTCCACGTAGAACCTAGCAATTGACAATACCTATCTACCAACTAGTTCAATTTTGGGGTTTCACGTGGAACCAGGGGCAAAGATAGAGAGGCGACAAGTTTATTTCATATTCCATGGGGGTTTGGTCTTTCAGGCTAGAGCTTCCGCAACTTCCTTCCCTGAACTATTTGAGAAACACAAGCACGCAGTTAATCTAGGCATAGATGGGATTACCGTTTCAAATGCTATTGGTTTTTTAGGTGCCTTAGGGCAGAAATATGTTCCACGTGGAAAATGTCTACCGAAGCAGTGCCAGGCAGGTATCTTCTTTTTTGCGCATGATTTTTTTCTGAGCATCGGTTTTATCGGAGTAACCAAGCAGGTGGAGAATGCCATGAATTATAACTCGGTTTAACTCCTCTCGAAAAATCACGTCTAATGTTTGGGCGTTTTCCTTTACACGATCAATGCTGATGTAAACTTCTCCATTAACAACCTTCCCTTCGTTAAAGTTGAAAGTAATAATATCAGTGAAGTAGTTGTGCTTCAGGTATTGCTTGTTGATGTCGAGAAGAAAAGGATCGGAACAGAAAATGAAATTAAGAGTACCTGGTTTCTTCCGCTCTTTTTTAATGATAGATTCAATCCACCGGGTGATACCGGCCTTGTTTGAAAACCTAAAATTTACTTCGGATTTGAAGAAAGAAATGCGAGAAGGCATTCTATTGGTTCACATAGAAACTAAGCTCAACTACCCTTCCATTGTCCAGGAAATCAACTTCATCGGCAAGGTGCTTCATTAAGAAAATTCCCCTCCCACTCGGTTTTTCAATATTTTCTGGTGCGGTTGGGTCTGGCAGGTTATTATAATCAAAACCTACGCCTTCATCTTCAATCTTGAACTTGATGGCGTTATCTGTAAGTGAAAGAGCAAGGGAAACGCTTTTATCTGAGTCACCCTTCGAACCATGCTTGATCGCATTATTCACAGCTTCTGTTACAGCTATCATTATGTTTCCATAAAGATCTTCATCCAAATGAAATCTCTCTTTCGAGTTATCAATGAAGCTCTCGATCATCCTGATATTATCGCTGATTGCCGGAATCTGAATCTTAATGGTTTCCATTAAATAGGTTCTATTTTATTATTCACTCCCGATCCGCTTAAAGTACTCCCCTGCTTCTTTCTTGTAATAGGGATAGAGTTTAGGCGGAACAGTCTTGAGCAATTCTACTTCTTTTTCCTTTAATTTTAAATACTCCAAAAATTCCTTGGGCATATCGTTCTGATAATCTTTTGCGGTCTCTCCTTTTCGTTCCTCATCCAGGTCTTGTTCGCGCATAGACTTTTCGGATTCAAGTAAGCGCGATAAAATGGCTTTCTGTCTTCGAATGGTTTGCTCCGTTATCTGCTTGTTAACCAAATCCATTTCGGTTTGCTCCATTTGTGCTGGTAAATCTCCGCCTGGTTTTTTACCATTTTCATTATTCATTTTTTCCTGGAGTTCCTGCAAGCCCTTTCGTATTCTCTCTTGCTCGGCAGCCATACGGGCCAGCTCTTCCGAAAGTTCACGGCCACTTTTTCCGCCTTTCTTTATTTGCTCGATTTGATCATTGAGTTGCTTTTGCATCTCCGACAATTGCATATTCCCCTTCTTTTTGCCTTTGCCTTTCGATTTTGCATTGGCCATCATTTGCATCATCATTTCAAAATGATCGTTAAGCATGAGGGCGAGATTATTAATACCGGTCATACTCAATTGCATCTCGGCACTGGCGTTTGGTTTCCGCCTTTCACGAATATGTTCAACTGACTTATCCATATGTTCGTTGAGCTCACCAATTTCTTTAATCACAATTGAGGCCATGAACGGGTCTTTCTTTGCTAATGCTAACAAGCTGTCTTCCAGCACTTTGGAGTCATCCTGGAGTTTAAGTTGATTTTGCGAATGGGTTAAATATTTTGGGTCTGTTTGCTGCACTTCATTAAAATCGTGCATGTTCTTTTCCTGATCGAAAGAGAGTTTTATTAATCCATGAAGTATTTGGCGAAGGCTTTCCATGTTCGCTTCATCCATCTCCATTTCCATCGAACTTTGCATGCCATTCATTTGATCTTTCATTTGCTTCATCTGCTCAATGGCTTTCTTCTGGTTCTCCTGGCTTTTCTTGGGCTGGCCGCTCTTCATGTTCTCCTTACTTTTTTCCATCTCCTGTTTGGCCTCATCGATTTTTTCGTCACTCGGCAGTTCTTCCTTATCCTCCATTTCCTCATTTAGCTCATTCAGCTCTTCCATGGTTTGCTTGTTCTGCTCTACTTGTTCTTTTATTGCTTCCTGCTTTTCAGCCAGATTGTTCAGGCTGTCGGCATTATTGTTCAATTTCTTATCCTCAGAAAGTTTCTGGGTTTCATCGCTTAATTTTTCCTGGTCTTTAATGGCCTTATCCAATTCTTTCACCGTTTGGTCAAGCTTATTCTCAAACTTCATCTGTTTAAATAGCTCTTTAATCCTGTCCAACTCCTTTTCCAGATTTGCTTCATTCTGCTCAATTTTATTCAGCATCTTTTGCATCTGGTCCACATTGCTATTCTCCTTTAAGAGTTTCTCGAGTTCCTGAAACAGTTTTTTGGTTTCCTCATCGAGCAATTCATCCATCAGCTTTTTAATCTGCTCGGCTTTTTCCTTGATTCGCTCATCGCGCTCCGTAAAAGCATCGCGTTTTTGCTCCAACAATTTGTTTTGGTCGGCCATTTGATCGAGCATTTTTTCAACCTCTTTTTTCTGCCGGATGATGTCTTCTAACATGGCCTTATCCTGCCAGTCCAATGTTTGCTTGCCTTTCAGTTTTTTCTGCGCCTCTTCAATGGCATCTTGAAGTGTTTTGGCCTTTTGCAAGCCATCTGAAATTTCTGTTTCGGTTTGCGATTCAGTCTTCGCAATCTCGTTTTTGATTTCTGCCTGGCTGGGGATGTGAAAAATGTAATTGGCAGATTTAGTTGATTTACTTCCGTTCACTCCGTCATTATCCCAAACTTGAATGAAGTACATCAATTGGTCATTGGGCTCCAGGTTAAGCGAATCAATAGCCCATTGATAAACAAACTCCTGCCTGCTTACTTTTTTATTTATTGGAATAATGAGCGATTTGTTTCCCGTGGAATTTTTTCCCCCCTTAATAATTTCATAGTTCAGCTTCAAGAGGCTAAGGCCGTAATCATCTGAAATGGTGCCACCGAGAAAAACATTTTTATATAAAACGGAATCGCGCATTTGGCTAACGTTCAACTCCGGATACTGGTCTTTAATTACTGAAATGGAATAATTGATTTTGTCTTTATTCTCACTCTCTTCGTTGGTTAAAGTAATCCAGTATTGATCGGGGTTTTGAAAATTCTGACTGTGCATAAATCCTTGATCTTCAACATGTTGCATTTGATTTTCCAGACCGCTTGAACGGAAGCCGATAATGCTGCCTGTGGCGTTTGATGTCTCCAGCCTCCAGGTGATTTTTGTTCCTTCCGGAACTTCCAGGTTACCGGCATTTTCAATTTCTTCTCCTCGTTTTCCTAGATAACCAGGGAAAGTCAAATTAACTTTTAATGAGGTGAGCTCGGGCCGGGTGATTACAGTAATTCTATATGGCTGAGAATAAAATCCCGATGCGTAAAATTGGAACTCCAGGTCTTGCTGGATCTTTTCGAATGTATAAGTTAGCTCTTTGGCCGTGCCAACCATTTTAAAATTCTGGTTTTGGATTGAGACAAACACATCTTCAGGAACCGACTCCCCACTCATTTTTATTTTTAGTACAAAATCTTCACCATAGAATGCTTTCAGGTTTTCATTCAGCACATTAAACTGAAATGGCGCCTGGGGAGAGAATTGCTGGTCATATTTAACGATCCGCTCGGTGCTGGAAGTGATGATGCGCTGGTTGCCAATAAGCAGGCCAATAAAAATCAGGGCGGGAATTAAAAAGTATGGAAGGTATTTTTTATTCTCTTTTATATCAACAACTGACTCAAACGAAATATGCTGGAGGTTGCTGAATTTCTGCTGCAGGCTGGCTTCTGTTAAGGCAGAAGATTGTAGTTGAGAAAGTTGGATAACATTGAGCAGCCGATCATCAACTGTTTCCAGTTTTCCCCCAATAATCCGAGCGGCCTCTTCGGGTGTCAGCCCCTTTTTCAACAGCCACCATTGCAATGGTTTCAAGAGGTATTTCCAAAGGCAGAAAACAACGAGGCCAAAGAAGAGAGCAATTAGAAAAAAACGGGCAGGGGAGCCAAGCCATAAAAAATATTCGGAAATAACAGCAAAAAGGAAATAGCCCAGTATCAGCGAAAGCGAAACGGCCGCTCCGCGAACAAATAAATTGAAGTAATACTTCTTGCGAAAAGAAGACAGTCGCGAATCAATCTTATCGGTCCATGAACCCATGTGCTAACAACGTTTAGCGTTGCCCAATAGTTTAAGTGCACTAAGTTCGTAAAAGTTTGGGGATGGGAGAATTTCTTATTTGACTACTCACTCCCCCAAAATCCGATTAATATAATACTCCGTTGGATTGTGTTTGCTAATAATTTTGGCCGGGTTTCCCAACACGATTGAATGATCGGGAACATCTACATTTAAAAACGAATTGGGTGCAATCATAACATTAGACCCAATTGTTATTTTGCCAACCAGCACAGCCCCGGAACCTATCCAAACCCTGTCGCCTATTGTTGGCCGGCCAATTTTTCCATTTTTATAAGATCGGCCAATGGTAACGCCATGAGCAATGTTGCAATGTTTTCCAATTTTTATCGGGCCGATAATAACCGGGCCACAATGGTCAGAAAGGTAAAACCCTTCTCCAATTTGAGCATCCACATCAATTTCAAACCCGTATTGCATTCTGCCGTTGCGCTTCAGCCATCTCAAAAAAAACCGAAAGGGTGAATATTTTCCCTGTGCTTGAATTAACCGGAAGTAGAGTGTGTAACGAAACCCTGGCTTGAACCAGCCTCTTAAGAATCCGCCAAAACCTTTTAAGCCATCGTGGCGATATAAGTCGGCTTTAATGATGCTTAAAGTTGAAGCCATTCCAAAATTGATAGATGCTAATCTTAAGCAACATACCAATTGAATTTGGAATTACCCGATGCTTAGTTTAATAATTTGAAAACCGGAATCTGCTACTTCCACTTAATCGTGCAGCCAATAGCCTTGGTGCTTGTAGTGGCCACCGGGCTTCCGGCTATAAGTGCATCAACGGCTGCTTCCACATATTTTTTTGTAACATCAGAAGCGCTTCTTGGATTGTCGTCAATAGCGCCTATGTAAGCTACTTTATACTCTTTGCCGGTTTTTGAAAGCACATAAACATGTGGCGTATTGGTAGCGCCAAAAGCCTTTGCCACGTTTTGGGTTTCATCAACTAAGTAAGGAAAAGTATAGCCGTGGCTCTTGGCATATAAAACCATTTCTTCGAATGAATCGCCTGTTGACTGCCCGGGGTCGTTGGCATTGATGGCAACAAGCGGAAAAGTAGATTCATATTTTTTTGCGAGTGCCTGTATGCGTTCGTTATAGCCTTTGCTGTATGGGCATGTATTGCAATCGAAAACCACGATCAAACCTTTATTGTCTTTGAAGGAAGCCAGCGAAACCATTTTGCCATCTACATTTTTAAGGGAAAAATCGCCCACGGCATCGCCCACCGAGTAACCACTTTTGAAGACAACAAAAGAAAAAGATAAAATGGCTACGAGAATAATTCCGAATACTGCTTTCATAGTAATGTTGATTTTAATTTTTGAGTTTTTATTTAACAGAATCTATCATGCTTTCTAATTCACCTTCTTTTAATTCCCGCTCAACAAATGCCCGCTTGCCGGTATTGGTATTGATAACAATTGTTGCCGGCAGTGAACCCGACCATGCCTTTTCAATTTTATCTATCCAACTGTTTGGGTCTTGTTCATCCAGTATTAAAACAGTGGACTGAATCCCTTTTCGCTCTACAAATTTGAAAACCTTTTCCGGCTTCGGATCCAAATCCAGATCAAGACTCACCAGCGAAATTCGCACATCGCTTCTTTTCTTTCCTACATTTTCTATGAGTGGCATTTCTTTTACGCAAGGGCCGCACCAGGTTGCCCAAAAGTTGATCACCTGAATTTTATCTGACTTGGTCGTGAGGATTTTTTCGATTTCCGGAAGTTTTACAACTGCAGGTTTGGCCTGGCCTGAAGCGGAAAGAGAAAACATCAGGGAAAGAAGAAGAGAAATTCCGGCAAATCGAAGTTGCATAATGGTATTGATTTAAACGGTTCAAATTATAAAAATGCCTGCCATTCAAGGACTTACAAAAAAGCAAAAACAGAGCCTATTTAGTTGTCCACAATTCACGTAAGTTATCCACACAAGGTTTAGTGTTTGATTTAATCGACTGATTTATAGCCAGTTACAGGCAAATCTGTGAATTGATTCTTTGTGGAATACTCTGAGGCCTTAACATCCATTGCCTAAACCTAACGTCCTTATTTTCAGACACATTGCTTAATAAAAGCGGAAGTTATTCGGAAAGGACTTCCTGCAAATAGATTTAAACAATCTGAAAAGTAAAGGGCGGAATTTTAACCGGCTCAAAAAATATTCGAAGATTTCTCCCGAACCGATGTAAAAATTAAAGAGCTCTTATTGGCCAACCTGTTCGGTATGGGCAAAATCGGTTTTGGATACGCGCTTGCTTTGAATTACCTCGGTGGGTGACGACTTATATTGGTGATACCAACCCAAATAATCTGTATACAAAATACAGTCGTTGATAATTGAATTGTCTTTAATGATTTTAATGATTGACTCACGGTTGTATGCCTCTCTTAATTTCTCTTTTTGCTCCCCGGGAAGGGATGACAAGCGTACATACAGAATTCCTTTGTAGTGTTCAGGTTCGGCCAGCATAAAAGGGTGTGTTTGGCGATAAATCAATCTAAAGGTTTATTAGTAACCTATAGTTTCATACCCGGTTTCGATAGTTCGACATTATTAGCCGTCAAATGAATTTGGCGGAATAAGCATTACCATACAAATCTTGGTCGAATACCCGGAGCAAGCGGAAATTCAAGCTTCTCATAATATTCTAAAGATTGCGCGGGCTTTTCCAATTTAGCCGGGATGGGCTGTTTCGAAAAAGTTTGAAAATACAATACACAAGAATTTCGCCAGTTCACAGCTTCACTTTCCTGAATGCTCAAAAGCATTTTTACTTGCTGATATCGGTCGTTGTCAACTTTATTTTTTAATGACTCCCAGGTTCTCTGCATCCAACGAACAGAGTCAACACCCTGATAATATTTGTAACACATAGCATTCCATAAAGTTTCTCCTGATTTTGTTTTGTAGCTCCAGGGCAGATGATGAAACCAAAGCAAATATTCCTCCGGGCAAGACGATGTGGACTCAAATAATTTTTGAACAGGAACAGCGTATTGACCCAACGCATTACTTCCGGTAGATGTCCGGTTAAAACCAATTCCATTGCTGTCGGCCTGATGATAGTAAACTGATGTCCAGTCTGCGCGCTGCTTGTTTTTTATCCATGGGCCAGGACCGTAGTGATGGCTCCAACCCATTATATGGTGAAGTCCAAGAGGAGTCATGTAATCCACGGCAATTTCCCGGGATGCAAGCATCATTTGTTTTATCGAAGCAACAACCTGCGATTCGTTTGAATAGGTCATTCTAATCCACTCTTCAGCAATTTGTTCTGCTGTTCGTTGATGATCCCACGCCAGCCTTCCGAAAGAATACCAATTAGCCTGAGCAAACGGATGTCCGCACCAATTCCTGTCCGTACCAATATTGGCAACACCAGCCATTCCGGTGAGTTGGTTCCCATCAACGGTACCATCTACCACTTTGGCTACCGTGGAATTTTTTCCTTTTGAATATGCATCCGCATCCAGGCATTCTTTAAACAAGGTGGCCAGGTAAACAAGATTGGTAGCAAACCCAAGATATTCCTGGGTAATCTGAAACTCCATCATCAACGGAGTTTTAGGCATGGCACCGAATAAAGGATGAAATGGCTCCCGCGGCTGAAAATCAACCGGGCCATTTTTTACCTGCACGAGCACATTCTTCCGGAAAGTTCCATCCAGTGGTTTGAACTCGTTGTAGGCTTGCTTGGCGCGGTCATCGGGCACCTTGTCATCATAAACAAAAGCCCTCCACATAACTGTGCCATTAAAAGGAGCAACTGCATCGGCCAGCATATTGGCGCCATCGGCATGAGTACGTTGGTATTGTTGTGGCCCGGGTTGGCCTTCGGAGTTTGCTTTCACCACGAACCCACCAAAGTCGGGAATGAGTTTATAAATTTCCGCGGCTTTGTTTTTCCACCACTGCTTCACCTGCTCATCCAACGGGTCGGCTGTTTTTAAGTCACCCAATTCAATAGGAGCACTAAAGCGGGCGGTTAAAAAAACTTTGATTCCATAAGGCCGGAAAAGATCGGCAAGGGCTTTTACTTTCAGAAGATACGTGGGCGTGAGTATAAGGGCGTTGGCGTTAACGTTGGTTAAAACGGTGCCATTAATTCCGATCGAAGCGTTGGCTCGTGCATAATCATAATAGCGGGAATCGATATAACCGGGCAACCGGTGCCAATCCCATAGAGAAAATCCGGCATAACCTCGTTCAACTGTTCTATCAAGATTATCCCAATGATTAAGCAGGCGAAGTTTTACTTTCGGAGAACTTTCAATAGACAGATCAGAAATTTTTTGTTGACTTTGAAGGAGACGCAAAAAATGGAAGGCTCCATATAAAATACCAACGTCCTGGTGCCCGGCTATTACAATTACTTTTTTCTTATTCAGGGTAGTGGTGAAAACTGCATAGCCCTCCTCACCCACATTCTTAAGTTTCTCTTCCAATAACAAGGATGGGATAAGCGAAGATTTTTTACTACAAAATATTACAAGTCCGTCTGAAGTAACGGATGTAAATGATGGGATAGATTTTCCCAGCAATCCTGAAAACCCCAGGCCGACTTCATCTTTCACGATGGCCAGCGTTGGCGATTGCCCATCCACGATCCATCCTTTTATAGATTGCCGGTATGTATTCAATACCTGATTGTCGGAAATCAAATCGTAGCGCAACCAAAGTCGGTAGCCATCTTCTGCACGGGCGGTGAAACAGGCAACGGCACAACAGAAGAATACAATAATTTTTTTCATAGGCCTTATATTTTAGAAATCTAAATTTACACATACCACTGGCTATATGAAATGTGTTTTATGGCATCTCCTAAAACTTCTTTGTGTCTTTCTCTTCCGGAAAAAGGAAATCGATGCCTTATGACAGTCAGTTAGAAAAATCAAACTTGGTTTTAACTTCCCATTCTTTCCCGTTATGTTTTAATAATGACAAATCTCTGCAGGAAAAGAGTTGATTAAATTCCTTGTCTTTTGCCTGTGTCCACGCATTTTGGAAGTCAGGTTTTTTCAAATCGCGGAAGGCAACGGTAAGATGTGGATGAAAAGGTTTATCAAGTCGGTTAGCGTTGAAAAGATTTAATTCTCTTTTGCAGAAGCGTGACAACGATGCCTGCAGCTCCTGGAGAAGTTTATTTTCCATCACCTGAATAAAAATTACTTTCGGAGGAAAGCACCCAAAATTATTGAGGTGTATTTCAAATGGTTGAATGGAAGCACTGAAATTGTTCAGTGCTTCCATAAGAGATTCTTCTTTTGAAGTTTTCCATTCAAACGGCATATGTAGCGTGATATGCGGAGGTGAATGAAGAGCAGCCTTCGAATTGAAATTGGTTTTGAAAAACTCTTTCCACAGCATAGCCGATTCGTAGATGGGCGAAGGCGGCACTATGGCAATAAAATATTTTGAGATGCCGGGCCTGGATTTCATTTCTTTTGGTTGGCTCTGGCGCATCATATTTTTTTGCTACAAACTCAGGTTCACCCCCGCATTCACAGAAACCGGCAGCACCGAATATCCATAAACCTCATAATAATCCTGGTTTAGCAGGTTTTTGGCGTCAACAAAGAGTTTCAGTTTCCCTTTTAATAAACTGTATTCAGTGTAAAAATCGAGCAATTGATATGCCTTTAGACTTACAATCTTAGTCTTATAAGTGAAAGTTTGCGAATCGAAGTAACTGTACGTATCGTCACGTGTACCAGTAATTTTAAAATTCGCACTCACGGTCCAATTATCTAAAATTTTATAGCTCATGTTCAAGCCCAGTGAGTGTTTTGGAATCCGGTATAAATTATTGGTTTCTGACGAACCATCTGAAATGTGCCCATCAACAAAACTGTAAAATGCTTTCAACTTTAGGTTTTGAATGGGTGAAGCGGAGCCCTCTAAATCAAAACCTTTATCATGCTGCTCATTTTGATTGATGTAGCCAGCGCCAGCATAAAATATTACGTCTTCAATTTTCCTTTGAAATGCTACCACACGGATATTGGCATCTTTCTGTTTGAAAAAAAACTGAACTCCCCCTTCTACGCTTTCACTTTTCTCAGGCTTCAGGTTTTTATTGGATCCAAATGCCCCATAAAGTTGTGTTAATGATGGAGCCTTAAACCCCGAAGCCAGGTTGAAAAATATTTTTACTTTTTCCTTTATTAAGTAGGATGGGTTAAAGCTATAGGTAAAATTGTTTCCGTATTTGGAATGTACATTGTAGCGGCCACCCAACTCTGCAGAAATGCCTTTCAGATTTCGAACGAAGAGAGAGATGTAAGGACTAAACAAGGTTACGGATGGATTCTTTTCCGTAGTTGTCTCATCCAGCATTTTCCACGACTGAATTCCCGCGCCCGACAACAGCTGAATTTTTTTTGTCAAATCGTAATTCAGAAATACTTCACCATGATGAAAGCGTCCTTTGTAGGGGTAGGTCATCGGAGGCCCATAAGATGCATCGAGAAACTTACGATTCGTTTTATCAAATCCGTAGTAAACATGAATGCTCCCCTTTTTTAACTGGTACTCGGAATTAATGCCAGTATTATGAAAAGAAGATCCATAATTGTTTTCGATATTGTCCGTTGCGGTTCCTCCATCGTAATCCCCATCAAAATCAGAATATCGAAAGTAAGGCTGAATTTGAAATGACTTAAATGGTTTAAAAGTAATATTAGCATTGAACGAGTTTTGAGTAACGCCATCGTTATCAAAATTTTCCGTTCCCAAAGTGTCTTTCGCCTCGCTTATACCTTCTGTTAATACCCGGCTTGCTCCGATAGAGTAATCTATCTTGGATGTACCTCCCGAAACACTAACCGAACCTTTTCTTGTATTGAAACTACCGTAACTCAAAGTAGCGGACCCGCGCAAAGGTTTATCGCTATCTTTTTTTGTAATGATGTTGATGACACCTGCTATCGCACTACTTCCATAAAGTGTCGATTGGTTGCCCTTCAGGATTTCAATCCGCTCCACCTGGTCAAGTGGAATCATTCGAAGATCGTAAGCGCCTCCCCCAATCGAAGATGGGTCGTTTAGCGGAACTCCATCCAAAAGGATCACGGTATACTCTCCCCTGGCTCCGCGTAAATAAACCGATTTGTCTTTGCCGGGATTGCTGTTGGCTCCATTAATGAAGAGCCCCGTTTGCTCGTTCAGCAATTGCGAAATGTCTTTGCCGGCACTCATTTTAATTTGATTCTCATCAATAATGGTCAGCACTTTGCCCGTTTCACTTTGGCTCTTGGCAAATTTGGTTGCCGTTACGGTAACCTCTTGAAGTGCGGTTAATGAAATTGAATCTTGCTGTGCGTTTGTTTGATTTGGCGCCAGCCACCAAAAGGCAATTACTGTAGTCATTGCCCAGACTTTTTTCTCCTTTTTCATCGTGTTGATGGGTTTAAAGGAGTAAAAGTTTGGAATGGAATTGTGGTTAAGAAAGTTCTTAACCGTGAGAACCATTCTCTGCTTTTACCCGAAGCGGTGAATAATTTATTTAAGCAATGGCAGGTCTCCTGGCTTACATTTTAGCTATTCAGTCTTCCCATCCTCGCGAGAGAAAAGTGACTTGCAGTGAACAACTTAAAATAATGTTTACAGTAGCGGGAACTGCCCCCGATTTTCACGGGGTTCCCTTTTCATCCCGGGTTTAATACCGGGAACCAATGCGGTGCAAGTATAAGGAGAATTTAGATAGGTGCCCTACTTCTCTTCGGCCAACTGCGTCTTCCATTCCTTCCTCAATTGGTAGCCCCGGTTCACCAGGTAGACGCCCGCCACAGTAATAATCATGGCAATAAAAATATTGAATGTGAATTTTTCACCAAGAATGATCCAACCTAATAACACAGCCACTAATGGATTGATATAGGCATAAAGCGACACGATAGTCATGGGAAGTTTTTTGATGGCGTAGGTAAAACAAATGTAGGCCACGATTGATCCGATCAATACAAGGTAAATAAGTGCGAACACTGTGGATGATGTGAATTGAAATTTAGAATAATCGTCCAACAACAGGCTGAACGGCAGCATAAACAATCCGCCAAAAAGCATTTGTAGTCCAGCGTTCATGAACAAGTTGCTCTCCTGATTTTTTCTTTTTATCCAGACACTGCCCGCTGCCCAACTGATGTTGGCCACGAACAAGGCGCCAATACCCCATTGATAAGCAGGATTGGAAAATTCGCTCAGGTGCTGGCCGAAGATCATGATAATGCCGCTCAACCCAACCAATAAACCCGCTATGATCGGAAAATTAGGACGCTCATCGTCACTCACTTTCATGTTTAGAAGAATGATCCATATAGGAACCATTGAGCTGATAATAGCCGCGAGTCCGCTGGAAACATAAACTTCGGCCCAGCCAACTAAACCATTTCCCATCGTGAACATAAAGAATCCGGCTACAGCCTGATTGCGAATAATTTTCCAATCGGGAAACTTTCCCTTACCGGCCACGAGCATGAACCCAACCAGGATCGAGCCGGCCGCCAACTGACGTATGGCGCTAAATATAAATGGAGGAAAATCGGTTACTCCAATTCGCAGAGCCAAATAAGTTGTTCCCCAGATCAGGCAAACTGCAGCCAAAGCCAAAAAAGCCAAAACAGTTTTTTTATTATTCATTTGATGCAAGTGTATCTTTAAAAAATTATTCTACTGTTAATTTAATGTTAGGGATGTGGTGAATTGAACTCCTAATCTTTTCGGAACCCGCTCCGCATTTGAACTGCTCGCAACCCACAGGCTCGTAGCGCCAGCACCCCATTTTATTTTTTTTCCCAGGGGCACCCGGTTGTAAAAAACGCTGGCGCCTGTAGAAAAATATTGGTAGCCATCCAGCAGCGCGTTGTTATGCCAGATCAACCCGCTTACATCCAGGTGACTCCTTGAGTAGAGAACACGGATCCGATTTATCCAATCGGAATGTTTTCGTTCGAAAGCGATGTTGGGAAGCATAGCAGAATGCTCAATCGTTATGGCTTTGTTGATTCGAAAAACAGAAGAGAGTAAGAAAATCAAATCCGAACCATGATCCACAACAGCATGCTGCTGTTCCAGGTTAACACCAATGTTTGGAGCGATGGTTAGCCATTTCGCTGGGTGAAATGTTTTGTTAGCAAAAGCGATCGTAAAATTATTGTCGGAGTGTGCATCTACTAAGTCCGCAACTTTAAATAATGAAAACCCAAAACTGTTCCGTGTTTTATAAGTAAACAAAAAGTCAGCAGCCGGGTTGTAGTTAACCACCTTGCCCATGTAGTTAAATAAACCCATGGAATGCACGCGCAGGGTAACGGTTGGTATATTCTTTTTGGTGGGTTTTGAAACAATAGATGAATCGGTGCCCGGCTTAAGAGCCAGCGCCAAACCTGGGATCGCAATAAAAAGAATAAAGTAAAATTCCTTTTTCATAACCATTCTGTCTTTTCGATACAAAATTCATGTTTGCGAAGAGGGTGCTCAACCTGATAATTGCTTTTCTAAAATTTGTATCCAAAGCACAGCATTATTACGTTTGTAGAACAGTTTCAGTTTTATGTATTTTATCCATATCAGTTTATCTCGAATTCTTTAAAATTTCAAGCAAAATGCAAACAGGAACCCTCGAACGCGATCATCTCTATATGGAGGTGGCATATCGCATTGAAACACTGATTGAGAAAAAGTCGCTTAAAGTGGGCGACAAACTTTTATCTACAAGGGCGCTTAGTAAAGAGCAAGGCATAAGTTTAAGCACAGCTTTCCAGGCATACTATTATTTGGAAAGCAAGGGATTAATTGAGGCGCGACCACAGTCAGGCTATTACGTAAAATTTTCTCCTCAGCATTCATTGGAAATTCCTACCTGTAGTGAAGCTATAGATGAGGCCGTTCCCGTCACCATCGATGAAATGATCTCAAGTGTGTACTATGATTTGAGGGCAGACAATATTCTTTCGTTCAGCACGGCCGCGCCCGATCCGTCTTTATTACCTGCTGCCAAATTGAATAAATCGGTAATGCATATGTTGAGGAGTTCCAAAGACTCATGTTTGAATTACGAGCACATTCAGGGTAATGAAATATTGCGCAAGCAAATTGCCAGGCTCTCTTTCAATTGGGGAGGCGCTTTAAGCCACGATGATGTGGTGGTAACTGCTGGATGCATGGAAGCGCTTTCGTTGTGCCTGCGGGCAGTTACCCAACCGGGCGATGCTGTGGCAGCTGAAGGCCCAACGTTCTACGGAATTTTTCGGGCGATGCAAAGTTTAGGTTTAAAAGTGGTGGAAATACCTACCGACCCTGTAGTTGGCATTGATGTAAATTACCTGGAGCAGGCTATTCAAAAGTTTAACATCAAGGCTTGTCTGTTTGTTTGCAACTTCAACAACCCGACCGGCAGTTGCATGCCCGATGAAAAGAAAAAACATTTGGTAGAAATGCTGGCGAAGCGAGAGATTCCGTTGATTGAAGATGACATTTATGGAGAATTATTTTTCGGACGAACGCGCCCAAAGACATGCAAATCGTTTGATAAGAAAGGACTGGTGTTGCACTGCGCATCATTTTCAAAAGCACTGGCACCCGGTTACCGGATCGGCTGGGCGGTGCCGGGGCGGTTCAAAGAAAAAGTGATCTCGCTGAAACGCATGCACAACATTGCCACAAACACGTTGGCACAAGCTGCCATTGCTCACTTTCTTCAAAACGGCCGATACGAACTTCATCTTCGCAATTTGAGAAAAGCGCTGCACACAAATTGCCTCCATTACATTCAATCTGTTTCAGATTTTTTTCCAGACGACACGAAAATAACCAGGCCGCAGGGCGGGTTTGTTCTTTGGGTGGAGCTCAATAAAAAAGTGGACACGTACAGGCTACACAAAAAAGCGTTGAAGCATAAAATTGGAATTGCCCCGGGTCAAATTTTTTCAACGCATGGTCACCAGTTTCAAAACCATTTTCGAATCAGCTTCGGCCAGCCCTGGAGCAGCCGTGTAGAGGAAGGGCTGAATACGTTGGGAGAATTGGTGAGAAAGTTTTGAAACTTAAGTTTTGCCGGAATTAAAACGCCCTACGTTTATGTATGTGACGTGTGCCTTTGTCATCCGGTACTATTCCTTGGAGTTGTCCGTCTATTTTCTCTTTTACTCTCGTATTGAATGAATGATTTAGCAATCTCTTGTCCCAATGTTGTGTTGTCTTCGATTTGCTTTCTTGCCCATACACCCAATTTTAAAACCCATTTTATCTCATCTGGTAAATAGTCCCACCGATAATTGTTACAAGTTCGACAAGTAGCCAAAAAATTGTCTATAATATTTTGTCCACCTTTTGAATGTGATTTTACATGATCTGCTTCAAATTTGTCAACAGAAACTTCTTGTCCGCAGATGTGACATTTTCCATCAGTCTTTAAGTGAATTAATATTCTGTCAGCCTTTGTGATTGTGTACTTTCGCTTTGCTTTAATTTTCTCACTTCGTCTCAGAAGTCTTAGTTGTCTAAGTACAGTTTTAAGCTCAAGTGCGTCATTGATATACGGAAGTTCATTCATCATAGTCAAATTACAAAAATCTTATTGTTATTGGAGCCAACGTCCGAATATGCGCTGTTGCACATATCCCTTATCCAAACAAAATACATAAAAAGCGCTCTCTTCACCTAATCGCAGAGTCCCGAAGCGGAGACTCTGCGAAGACAGAATAATCAAATTAAATGTCAACTGTGCCGCCATGACTTATAGCTTTTGTTGGCGGTAGTTTTTCATTCCATAATCTCGAACAGATTCTTAATGATTCTGTTACCGACATTTTTCACTCTTGGGACGGTGTCCTTTTTCATATAGTCATTTACGACACCTGCTATAATCTCAGGTTTGTCCGCGTTAATTAACACTGGCGGATGTTTTCTAAACCAAGGGATTTGATTTTGTCGCTCTCCAATTGTCGTGCAATACATTAAAGCGTCTAGAGCAATTAAACTTAAAGGTCGTCCCTCGCTAATCCATTTCTGTGCACGCTCCCAGTCAAACTTAGAAGCTGCAGTCAAATTACCCCAAGAATCCGAAACGCTTGCAATTCTGTCTTTTACTTTTTCGATCCAGTCTAAAGTTTCTGGACTCTCAAAATGAATTAGAACTCCGATTTTATGTCCGAGATGTTTACTGTCTTCTTTCTCTAATTCAATTGTCAACGCTTGAAAGGCTTCTTGAAATGGTAAACATTTAGCCAGAGCTTCGGCATAGATCGACAAGTCCTCATTTGTTCTTTTTTTCCATATGTCACTTACCCACCTTTCAGCGAAACTGCCAAGTCCATTTGCGGCTATTTCAAGGAGTTTATATTTAAGTGCTTCGTTTCTTTGAAGTCTTTTATTCAAAACAGCCAAGACTTCTGATTTGTTGTGCTGCTTTACATGTGCGAAAACGATGTCGTCTGTGATGAATTGAACAATTGCAAAGTCAATTAGCCTTTCAATATCATTTGTCAATTCATTAAGAACTGGGAATGGAAAATCGTCAGCGTTCTCAACACTAATTTTTGGTTGGCCAGCTTCTCCCGTGTCGTTGTCGTAAAAGTCATCATGGAGCAGAAAGCTGTGTCCGTGTTTTGCAGTCAAATTGAAATACTCAAAGGGTCGTAAAGCCAAGTATCTAAGTCGGTGGTGACAACTCTTGCACAGTTTGTAGGATGGTCCGGCCTCAATGTCCTCAGTTACCTCAACTTTATTTACTTCACATGACTCACATGTATCTTCTTTCATAGGTCAAATCTTTCCAGAAAAATTACCGCCAACGTCCGAATATGCGCTATTGCACATATTCCCTTATCCAAAAAAAAATACAGAAAAAAGGCCTCTTCACCTAATCGCAGAGTCCCGAAGCGGAGACTCTGCGAAGACAGAATTCTATTTATGGAACGTCCCTTAAAAAGCTTTTGTGCTCTTTCTCCCTGTCGTCACTGAACCATGTCCTCCCTGTCAAGTATTCATCATTCACTGAGCAATTACTCATTAGTCCATCTTGAACTAGACTCATGTAGGTTTCCCTGGACATATAGTCGAAAGGGTTGTCTGCTTCCGTTAAATATGAGTAGTATGTTGTAGGATAGGGTCGATAGTAAAAATTCCACGTCCCATTAGCATTGCCTTCACACCCTATAAATTTAGTAAAGAAATGAATTTTGCTAGCAGAACTTGTATCATTTACTAGTATAAAGAAAATGCATTTTGTCCGATTATTGTCGCATATGAGCGCGTCATCAAGTTTATAAATACAATCTTCAAAATTTCTTTGCGGCTGAAGTTCTCTCTCAACCCAGTTCGTCAACGTGTCCTGAAATGCTGCTCTTATTTTGTTGTAAACCGCTTCTTCTTTTATGTCTCTTTGGTCATTTTCAAAACACGTTAATTCATAAGTTTGGCAACCATTTAACAGCAGTAATGCGATTGTCAATACAGTTAAATGTTTAATCATAAATTTCACTTCGCCATATAAAGTACTTCCTGCTTCGACTCTTCAAAGCGGTTAGTGCTTTCATTGAAAGTAAAATACCGGGTAACGAAAAAAACTTTCGCTTCGATAGTTCCGGAGTCGGCAACACGATCATAGGTTTCAAACACCTGCATCGTCAGTTTACCATCTTCCCTGGCAAATGAACTTGTGGCCATTGAAATGAAGCTTCCATCTTCGCATGGTTTAAAAATGGGTTTGCCGTTTGGCTCAACGCCACTATAGCCAAACCGATGACGCTCAATTATCCTTTTCTTTTTGGGAGACCAGATGGCCATATTCGTGTAGTGAACGTTGCCCAGATTGGAACCGGATAAAGTGTAGTCGGTAACAAATAAATAATTATTGCCAACCTTGAAAATATCTTTCAATTCGCCAGAGAGGTCGACTGTAAATGAAATTTTCGAACCGTTTAAAAAAGTTATAAGTGTATGATTGAAAGAGGTGCCTGGATTGCCCTCCATCACGTAGGTGTAATTAATACTTTTAACGGAGTCTGTTTCCGGACCGGGCACAAAAGATTCGGTTGCGGTGCCAGTCAAATTATCTACTTCCTTAACTATGATTTTATCATCGGAAACATCAGCGCTCATGCTTCCATTTTCTCCATCATCGTATTCTGTACTTTCAATATTTTTACCAACCGCCTCAAATAAATCTTCAAAATCAGCGGATGATAATTCGTTGAGATTGTATTTATTGTAAGGATGGCCCCTTTCGGTCATACCCTCAGAGAAAACCCAAACATCCGATTCCAGCGAAGTTTGGCCGCCAAATATCCAACCCTTGCCACCGAACCGCTCTACCCGTATCCAAAAATTACCTTTACCATCTATTACATCATATCGCCCGGCCCTGGTAATCTTGCAAACATCTCCCTTTTTAAGTGTCATTACCTCTTTCCCTGTGTTGGGGTAATACAGCCCTTTAATTGAATCGGCCTTGATGGTTAGAACAGTGTCGCGAAGGCGATGTTTGGTTGAAATGGGTATGGAATCAATTTTTTCAAATTTAGTGGTATCCACACTGATGATGGTGGAGGTGGTTTCGGTTGGTTTTTTACCACAACTAATAAAAATTATGGATGCCAGGAAAAGACTTACTGCAGAAGAGAGTTTGAATGTCATAATTTGTTAAATGAAAGAAAATTCTAATCCGAACACATTTGTGTTCTTGTTCAGGTAAGCCAACCGAAGAACTATTGATCCCATCAAAATTACAAATTTTCTACTTAGCGATTAGCTTCTTCATCTCCATAATCCTTTTATACGACTCGTCTATCCGTTCTTTTTTTATCTCTCCCGTTTCGATCAATTTTTTTATGATGCTGTGCACGCGATCAACGGTGCGGGCTTCAGAGCCTGGAATGTTGTTGGAGAAACACATGATATCCACACCCGCGTTAATGGCGAGCTTAATCATCTCTTCCAGGGTAAAGAATTTTGAAATGGCCTGCATCTGCATGTCATCCGAGAATACAACACCGTTAAAGCCAATCTTTTTCCTGAGCAAACTATCAATAACCCGCCTGGAAAGTGTGCCGGGCAAACCCTTTGGGTCGAGGTTTCTGTTAACGATGTGCGAGGTCATAACCGCGTCCACATAACCAGCGGTCAGCATGGTGCGGTAGGGTTTTATCTCTTTTTCATTCCATGTATCCGTAACATCGGCTGCGCCAAAATGAGTGTCGTCTTTTGAGCTGCCGTGACCGGGAAAATGTTTGAGCGCTGTAAGTACTTTATACTTTCTATGTTGTTTCACCACCTCAGTGGCATATATCGCCACTGAATCAGGGTTTCGGGAATAGGAACGTTCGGGCTTAGCGATTACTGTATTTTCGGTGTTGATGAGTAAATCCACACAAGGAGCAAAATTTACATTAAAGCCAATGTTGGCCAACGTTTTCGCGGTAGAGTTTGCATAATAGCGTGCCGTGTCAAGCGATTTTGTTTTGCCGATGTAGGTGGCCGTAACGGATTTAGGAAAACCATATTTGGTTTTTAGCCGGTTCACTTTTCCTCCTTCCTGGTCGATGCATATGAGTAAAGGAATTGGTGATGCCTTTTGAAAGTTTGCATTCATCTTCTTCACGGACTCATACGTGTTTGTAAGCGGAAGATTTTTTTCAAAATAGATTACAGCTCCTGCCTTCCCCGAACGAATATCTTTCAGCAAAAGCGAATCTGCTTCGCGCCCCGGAAAACCGATCATGATCATCTGCCCGATTTTTTTATCGAGGTCGTTTTGTTTTTGCGAACAAGCCAATAAGGATGAAAGAAGGAAAACTGAAAACAGGCTAATATTTTTCATATACATAAGTTAAAATTTTTTCGAGGTTGCTCCGCACATTTCGGGTAGGCGGAACAACGTTGGCATTCATGCTGCTGAAAATGAGCAACCGTTTTTTCCTGGTTACAAGATAGCCACTCAGGCAATAATTGTTGGCCAACCCACCTGACTTACCGAAAATAATTGGTGGATGTTTTGGAAGGAAATTCTTAATCGTGCCGGGTTGCCCGTTTGTTGCCAACAGCGGGAACAGCCGCTGTTGCGGAATGGTTTCATAAATTTTTTCCCACAATTTTGTGATGGTGCGCGGAGTAAACTGATTATATCGGGAAAGTCCGCTGCCATCTACCCAAACTGGTGCATCCGGTAAATCGTTTAGAAAATCTTTGATCACTTTGTCAATCGCGATTTTTGTGTTCAATGAGTCCGAAACTTTTTGGGCACACATCAGCAAAGTTTGTTCCGCAATAAAATTATCGCTGGCTTTCATCATTACTTTGTAAAGACTATCCGCAGGAATACTGTACAGCAAACTGGTTTGCCCTTCCATTGGTTTTGATGAGAGAACCACCTCGCGGTTTAAAGTATCGGCAAGCAATTGCGCTGTGAGAGTGCTGCTGGTAATGAATGGAACAACGTTTATCCCTTTTGATGCAATTTTATTTTTGTTGATCGAAAGCTTATTAGAAAACTGCTCCCTGTTTAACGCGTTCTTTTTTATTGTGTCTTCCCGAAAATTGGATTGGAAAAAAGTCGGTTGCAATCCCCTGTTTTTGGAAAGTGAAATCAGGTTTCCGTAAACCGGAAATGAACTGCGCTCCGCTTGAAAATATTCCCGGGAATCATCCCAAGCCCAGCCCGGCCCATACGCATTTTCAAAAAAGTTGCCATCGGAAAAAATAAGCTTTTCGGGCCTGTTTTGAAGGAAATTAAGAACCTTTTGGTTTTGGAACACATTGGGATAAAGAAATGACGGATCGCCTGTTCCCCAAAAAATTAGTGAGTCGCTGCGGCTAATCCATCGCAAAGCGGGCACGGAATCACCCAGAATTTTTAACCCGGCATAAAGCGTGAATATTTTTGTGTTTGATGCGGGTGTAAAATATTTATCACCCTGGAACGATACCAACGTTTCCTTTTTCAGCGGGTCATATAAAACAAAACCGGTGTGGTTGTGCAATTGATCAGAAGACTCTTTCAGACTTTTCGTAATAAATTTTCTTGGTGAGCAAGCCAAAAATAAAATGGCTATTAATAGATGAGTACAATGCCTAAACAGGCTCATTAACCAATCGATCATTGAAAAATTAAACTAAGTATCGCTCCTTCAAAATGCCCCGATGGTGCGTTTCGTGGCCGGCAATAATAAACCCGATGGCTGCTACGCTCACTTCGTTTTTGTTGGCAACGCCCTTTCTCACCAGCATTTCTTCTGTAAAGCTTTCGAACAGATCAATTGTGCTGCTGCGTAAGTGCTGCATTTCATCGGCAATTTTTTTCAAGCTGCGGCCATCCGCGTTGGCTTGTGGCGCATAATCATTTTCCTCCCACCCGGGCAATTGGGTTTTATCATTTCGTGCAAAGCGGAGCGCTCGATAGGCAAAAATCCGCTCAGCATCCTGCAAGTGGCAAAGCAATTCCCTGATGCTCCATTTGCCTTCGGCATACCGGTAATCATTTTTCTTTTCGGGAATGGAATGCACCATTTCCATCATGCGGAAACCCGAGATGCGGAGCGCGGTGAGCAAATCTGAATCTTCCAGCTGCTTCACATAGTTTTTGTAGAAGGGCGGAATGGTTTCGAGGTTGATGAACATAATTTGAAATTTAGGTTTTTTATTATGTCGCCATTAAATTAACAATTTCACTTATCGAATTTACCTGGTGGAAGTTTGGGTGATTGATTTCTACATCCACGGTTTCATGAACCCAGGTGGTATGAAAGGGAACATGAATGCCAACCCCGCCCAGGTTGATCACCGGCAACACATCAGATTTTATTGAGTTGCCGATCATGGTGAATTCATTTGGTTTGATATCCAGGTGACGGATAAGTTTTTCGAAATCCGCTTCCTTCTTCTCGCTCATAATTTCAATGTGATGAAAATATTTTTCCAACCCCGACTGTTTCAATTTTCGTTCCTGGTCCAGTAAATCGCCTTTGGTGGCCATCACCAACCGGAACTTTCCATGAAATTTTTGTAAGACTTCTTCCACACCCGGCAGCAGCACAATTGGTTTAACCAACATCTCCCGACCGAGATTGATTATTTTTTCTATTGCGTTTACAGATATTGTTTTATCTGAAACATGCATGGCCGTTTCAATCATCGAAAGAATAAATGATTTGATGCCGTAGCCGTAGAGTTCAATATTTTTTATTTCAGTGCTTAGCAGCTCGCGAGCGGTGGAATGACGGGGGAGATAATCTTCTAAGAGTTCATAAAATTTTTCTTCTACTTCACGAAAGTAGGGTTCGTTCTCCCAAAGCGTGTCGTCTGCATCAAAGGCAAGCACCTTCATTCTTCTTCAATCAGGTTTTCGATTACACAATTAAATATTGCCTGAATGGCGCAATAGAGCAGTACCCACCACCATTTATCTGTTTCGAAATACCATAGAATCCAATCTAAAAAAAGGAGGAGCAAAAAATAACTTAGCCAGAGAAAAAGGCCAAAATAGATTAGATTAAAAGGCAATTTGAAATACTCCAGTGCCGGCTTTGCGCCAATCAGCAGCGCAATCATAACCAACACCAATAAAAAAGCAACCCAAAAGCTGGCTATGTAAATTGACTTGCCGGGCATAAATTGAGCGGTGATGATGATGGCTATGGCCGCCAGCGTGAACCGAATAATATTTTTCTTGTCGGAAAAAGTCTTCTTAAGAAACCGGAAGGCTTGTTCAGCGAACGGTTTCACTTTTTGCAACCAAGTGTTATTCTGTTGTTTCTGTTCCATCACCGTGTTAAAAATGAATATTTTTGGTGAAGGGAAAAAATAGGGAATTCAGCTAAATTTTAAAATAAAAAAAGGATGACACGGGGTCATCCTTAATTGTTAGGTCATCGGAATAACCGATTGCTGCATCAAAACGAATAGGTTAACCCTAAAATGACTCTCGACTTTAATTTAGTCTGTCCATCGTAATTATTTTGTGCAACAGGAATAAACGCCAGGGCGCTGAAACCAATTTTGCTGCGCAGTATGTTTGCCCCAACCGTTGAACTAAGATTGTAGCCGTTACTATCTTCAACTTCTTCTCCTTCGAAATGGTTAATGGCATTACTCTGAAAATTAATTCCAACGTTTGGTTTTATTTTGGTTTTCGATTTTGTGATGGTGTAATAGAAGGACGTGTTTATATAAGCCCGATTCCCAAATTTATAATCCTGGTGGTTGGCGCTGTTGATGCGATAGGCAACATTGGTGACAAAGCCGCTCTTGTTCCATAAGAGATTATGCGTGGTATTGAGAATGTAATCCACACTTCCGGTTCCGGCTTGCGAGTTAAAATCTCCGATATTAAAATCAGGATCCGCTGGGTCAACCTGGTTGAGCCCGGTCGGTAATTTTATTCCACCGCCAACAAACAGTTCATTTCGAATTGTAACTTTTTCGTTTTTACTAAGGGCGGTTGAGCTTAAAATTTTGTAATTGGCCAGCATCATTAAATCGCCTGCCCCATTCGAATTTATTGTGCCGTCATCCGTTTCCTTTCTAGAAATAACGTATGGCATGAAGGCTAAAACCTGGAGTTTTTTAAAATTGTAGCCTCCCCACAACTCCATGTTTTGATAGTAGTCTTTACTAAACTCGGAAGGATCATCTTTAACCTGGGAATTAAATCTGGAGTAGCTGTAACGAAATCCTAAAAACTCTTTATTAAAAGTGGGTAAAAGCCCGATTTGAAAGTTGCTATTGCTGCAGCCGCAAATTTCGCAGGCATAACTGCTTATGGAAATGCCAACCAATAGTATTATTAAGAAAATATACCTTTTCATTTTTTTGAACATAGATTAAGAATAAAATAACGTGCGTCATTTCCGACTATAATTAAATAGCCAGAGTACTTCGCTGAAAATTGTGAACGCATCGCTGCGCTCAAGAAACTCTTAACCTAAACAGAGGGGGGATGAAAAATATTTGGGGCCCAGGTGGAGCTGTATAAATTAAGCGGGGAAGTAATGGGGCCACCATCAAAATCGGCTTGCCTTGAAGATTGAAGTTGTAATTCTGAAACGAAGAAGAGGTTTATTTCCCTTACCTGGAAGAGTGGCTGTGGCACGGAGTCCGAGTCGTGAGTCTCGATATTCAAACCCTGATTAAAATCATAATCGCTATTACACATGGCAATCGGAATTTCTGCGATTAAGCCAACCGTGTATGCTATTTCATTTCGATTTTGGTATAGCTGGTCAACGAAACCCAATTTGCATGAGCAATGCAATGCCATACTAAACAAAATAATAATGGCAATTGGATTTTTGAACATAGCTGCAATTTAGACGATGAGTTCGTCTCAATCAACTTAGTCTTTAAACTTAAGACCTGGATTTTTTTGTCCTATAAAAATACCGTTGCACAGCAATCGTCCAAACGGGTGTGAAGTGAACATAGGAATTGCCAACAAGACTAAAACCGGCCGAGCACTCAATTCTAAAATTTGACTTAACTATTCGCTGAATACCGGGATGAATTTCCAAATAAGAGCCACTCTCTAATGCAAGTGCCTGGTTGGCTATCTCAGTGCCATTTTGTATGACCCGGGCGGCATCATATTTTTTCCCGATCAGCTCTATATAAATATTCCAGTTGGCTTGATTGTAATCTGTGTAATGTTTTGGAGAAAGTCTGTAGCCAAGCGAAAGATTAAATTTGGTGGCATCTCCATAATAGATCTCAGTAGGCAAATCCGGCCCACCGGTAAAATCGGGCTGGGTTTCGAAATAAGAATTGGGTTTGATAAATCCGTACGTTAACGAAGCTGCGAACCGGTTAATTAACCAGGTGGCAATTGCGCCTCCGCCATAGCCACCCGTGTCGTCCATTAAATTAGGCTCGGCCTCATCGTGCGCCACATCAACAGTCGACCATTCACCATAGAGAGCCATTCGGAAATGTTTAGAAGCCCCATCAAATGAAAGAGCCCGATACTTGGCAAAAAGATGAATGCCATTAAATAGATACGGATAGTCTACGCCCTTCTTGATATTGTTGGTATAATAATTTGTTTGATTTCCGTTGTGACTGTGGGTAATTAAATCGGGCGGGAGCTTGTTGTCATGGTGATTAGAAAAAGAGCCGGTTAGCATAACAGAAAGTTTTGGGGTAAGTCCATACATAATTCGCATAGCCCCTAACAGCCTGGTTGTATTTACTTCTTTGTAACTCTGCGTGAAAGCCCGTACACCTATTACACCTTTAGGCACCGAACTGGCGGGTTCATTCAACGGGAATAATTCCTGCCCAAAAGAATTTTGGATTATAAGCAGAAACAGGAGAACGCTAAGCCACTTAAAACTCCTGCACAACATGAAAAATATTTTGATTGGCCTGAGCCTTAGTGTTTCCTATTTTCTTTTTCCATTCGAGGTTTTCTTTTCTCGGCAAAAAATATTCATCCACTAATTTCAGCGCCACATCACCTTCCGCCACACTGCTTTTGAATTGAAGCCATTGAAAGGATTTATTTTGCCATGTGAAGAACCCATCCTGGTCGACTGGCACGTCATCAAAGTTGAATCCTACCCGAATGAACCGAACTGAAAAACCAGCATCGACTACAGCTTTTGCTATTTTTTTAAAATCAATTACTGCTTCGCTTTTCAAAAAAACCCTTCCTTCAGTTTCCTCCAGGCTCATGGAAACGCTGTCCACAAAATCAAGCCTGCTTATGCTCATCTCTACACTTCGGGTACACATAGAGCAAGTCATGCCGTTCACGCCAACATCTACCCATTGAATACCAGCTACCGATTTCAGCGGTAAGGCAAATACAATCACAACCCCTAACCAGTTTTGCAGACGGAACTTCATATGAATAGGATCATTTCATCGTAAACGTATTACACCAGCAAATGATTGCGCCTTGAATGTTAGAGTATCAGATTCTTTTTCCGAAGACTTAAAAATGAATATTTTTGGTGAAGGGGAAAAATCTAACGGACACTTCAATATCAAGTCTCTATCTGAAACTTTTGCAGAATGTCTTTACAAGGGTTATATGCATTGGTAGCTTCTAAAGCCAATGAAATAGAAGCCGAGCTCAAACACCTTAACCGGTGGAGTGATGCTCCACTATCACCCGAAAAACTGGAAAACATGGGAGCCTTTGGCAGCAATACCATGACATTTGAACAATGGATGCAGTTTGTTTTGATTCCACGGATTCATCAAATAATAAAAGATGAGGATTCATTTCCTGATGGTAGTATGCTTGCTCCCTATGCCATCCGGTATTTTGATGGCGATCCCGAAGCCGGCCCATTACACGATTTATTATATGAACTGGATAATCTCATCAATGGGAATGAAGCAACAGAGTCGGACGAAATGGAAAACACAAATCTTCCAGAGTCAATCGTATTTGGCAGTATGGAGATTCCACCGGTAGTCTTTACGCTGATTGATGTGTTGCCACAATTTGAAGGAGACGATCTGGAAAGTCAGTTGCAGACCTATGACGTATTTTTAAGTACGTTATCACCAAAAGTACGACCAACCATTAGCAAGCTGTTAGCGGAGGCAGCCGTTAAAACGCTTAATGAAAGAAGTAAATTTCGAATTCTTGAAGCTGCGCGGTCGGTGGCCAATGGTGGCCGTGCTGCTGCACCCTATAATCATGAGGAAGCTATGAAACGATACAGGGAGGAGCATAAGAAGAATTTTCCTTCATGAACACCTTAACCAATAAGAAATAAAGGCTTTAAGGGAACACTAAAAAATATTGACTTTTTAGCGCCCCTCTGCCTTTAGATGAGAATCTCAGCTTACCTGCACTTCGGCTCTCACATTTTCGGTGCGCGTTGTTTTTTCATCGGAACTTTTAAGTCTTAACCAAAACGTGTAAGACACCGTAAGGATGAGCAGCGCTACCAGCGGAGCAACCCACGGTGTGCCTGTAGCAACGTGTGTCCATACTGCTCCCAAAAAAGTAAATGTGAACCCAGCATAGGCCCACTCTTTCAGCCGGCTCCACACGGGTGCAACCAGGGCAATGGCACCCAGCAGTTTTGCAACTCCGAGTATCGTTACCAAATACACAGGAATACCAAGCGCCTGGAAGTTGCTCATCATTGCGGGGTTGCTGCTTAGATACATAAAGGCACTCATGCCCATACCGGCTGCCACTAGTCCGGTGGCAACCCAGTAAATATTTTTGTCTCGTTTCATTTTGCTTTTGATTTTTTTGACAAAAGTGGAGCCTGGCTGGTTTCTGAGTGTTATGTGTTTCCTGTTGGAAACCGGTTTCCTGGGGTAAATCAGTTTCCTCCAGGAAACTAATGCGAGTTACAATGTGTTTACTTCTGAAATTGCTGCACTTATGAATAGTACTTTGCGTCCACCCGTTAAGAGTGTTCGGGTTACTCACAAGCAAAAAGATCAAACCTGTTGTTCTGTCGATCACAAGCAACGCTTGCTGGGCATGAACGATGCCATGGAAGTGCTGAGCGGCAAATGGAAGATACAACTCATCGGCACGCTGATCTTTAATGGAAAAATGCGCTTTATGGATTTGCTGCGGGAAATAGAGGGGATTGCCGCCAAAATGCTTTCAAAAGAACTTCAAGATTTGGAGATGCACCAGATCATTACACGTACGGTGCTGCAAACGAAACCCATCACCGTGGAGTATGAAATCACAGACTATGGCAAATCACTTCGCCCTCTCATAATTGAAATTACCAGTTGGGGAATAAGCCACCGAAAGAAAATTATGAAGGGCCAGTAATAAGAAAAGTACCGAGCTTACTGTGCTACAAATTTGCTTGTCTCCTCATCCCAGAGGTATTGACTGATTTTAGTTTCGTCCGGCAAGTTTTCACTAACATCACCTGTTTGTTTATTCTTGAACTGGCTTACGGAAATGGAAATAGGAACTGCATCAAACTGGTATTTAATCGCAACCGAATCGACAATAATCTCCTGATCTCCTCCCGGATAGTTAGTTTCAAATTCTATAAGCTTATGAATTTTAGATAAGGCTGGTCCCTTACCCGGATTAAGCAGGTAAACATTCCAGGTTGTGTTTGTCCATAGCATGCAATTCATCTCCGATCGGGTGACGAACAAGGTACTATTGTTTTGAAATTGGTACACGGTATCAACCTCTCCCACCATTCGATAAGGTTCCTTGATTTTTAAGTGCCAGCTATCTTTGAAATAAGCTACCGCGGTTGAATAGGATGTGCACAGGCTGGCTGCACCAACCGTATGTCTAACCTTTATAAACATCGACTCTTTATTATTTATCCTGGCTGGGCTAAACTCGTCTTCAATGAATCCGTCCTCATTGTAATATTTTCGAGTGAAAGAATTTTCTTTTCCCGTGTATTCACATCCCCCGTAGTCACCTCCTTCATTGTTGATAAAATAAAATTTTTCATCGTTCATGGTCAGGCATTCCGTTTTGTTTGCCGCAACAAAAGATTCCCATAGTTCAACACCGGTATGAAGCGTATCTAATCTTAGTATCTCAACTGTTTTTTTATTTTTATCAACTTCAAGGATTAGGTCGGTACCATTCCAGATGAAGAACCCCTTGGATAAAATTCCGTTTACGCTGGAACTCACTGTAGATGAAATTCCTATGCCGTTATCTTTTGTTATGTATTCCAATTGTATCATCGTTTCCTCACTTTCAGTATTTTCCTTTCCGTAATAGCCAAAATGAGTTTGATTATACATCTGATACGTACCATCCTGAAGGTAAACAAGATTGTACCCCCCACTGAAACTTCCATTTCTTTTATTTCGGAAATAACCTTTCAGAATAATTTCATCAACGCCATCGCTATTCAAATCAATTTGTTTTTCAATTACGCCAGCGAAAATTTGCTCATACTGAGTGTGCAAAAAGCCATCATCATTTAAGGACAACTTTACGAACACGGTGTATAGCTGCTCTACAGTATAATCAATTCCAAATGTCCATATGACTTCCACAATAGCTGTTGAATCGGTAAGGGATTTGAAATAGAACTTTCCCTTTTCCAGGCTGCTGTTTTTTGCATTGAGATTGACGGCTTCCAGTAAGAAAGTATCGTTTCTAAGTTCCATCGTAACCGAGTAGTCTTCGGGCCTGTACTTTGGATGCTTACCTTTTAGGAAAAAGTCCTTGACTTCTTGCAGCGATTTTCTGCCTTGCTCCGAATCACCAATTACAACTTTGTTTTCACTTTTGTTTTCACTACTCCCACAACCGGTCAGCAGGCAAATGAGTATCAACAGAAAGGTAATTTCTTTCATGGCAGTGCTGGATTTGATTGTGAAAGATGAATTTTTACTTCAGCCTGAATGCACCCTTCACAACGTCTTCGTTAAAACCGTTGGCCACTATTTTACTATTGGCGTAAACGTACAGAGCTGTGTTAAAAATGGAAGAAGCCACAGCGAACACGAGGCCTGTGAGCAAGATTAATAAAATACCTACACCAATACCAATCAGCATGCCGTTGAAATCGAAAGCAACCGACAACACATAAGTAAGTCCTGCCGAGATAATGAAAATAAACAGCAGTACTAAAAATTGAATGAGCCCGAGACCGATGCTCCGGATAAGGCTTTCGCCCCAGGTCTCTTTAATAACCCTTGCCGATTTTTTGATCGCATCAATTGGGCCCAGTCCTTCATAGACTAACACGGGAACAACAAAAATGGTAATGATGCTCCAGGCCATGCCCATCAGGCTGATAATAATATTGGCTACTATATGCCCCACCCGGCCAAGCCGCGAAGCCATGTTGTGAAGAATGCGCAGCAGCAATCCAACGCTGGCTGAAAGCAAACTCCACTGAGTAATGATTCCAATTTTAGAGAAGGCAAATCGAATGCTCTCACCAAAGGTAGCGTTGCCTCCCTCAAACCGCACCTTGGTTGTGTACACCACGCACACATTAAAGAAGGTGGCAATAAAGGCCAGACCGAAATAAGTGAGAAAGAGCATGGCATAATGATAGAGTTCCATCGACTCTGCAGAAAAGCCATTAGCCAAAATGATCGGAAGCACCGATGGGAAAATCATGGCTATGGTGAACATGGTGGAAAATATGAAGGACAACAAAGCGAACCCAATAAGTTCGCGATCCTGGTTGATCACATTGAAAGAAAGTTTAGTGATTGCCCAGCTTCTGGAAAAAGCATTCATGGTTTGGCAGGTTTAGGTTTTAGTCCTACCAAGTTAATATTTTTCAATCAAACTGTGGTATTAGTGAATCAGGGTTTTACCAGTTTCAGCTTGGCCAACTGGTCACTGATAAAAGTGATTTCATCTTTTGATAACTCTACATCGGAAGCCTTTGCGTTTTGTATGGCCTGGCTGGCATTGCGTGCACCCACAAGTGCAATGGTAATGGCAGGTTGCGATAAGGTCCAGCGCAGCACCAATTGACTAACAGTAGCTTTTTTAGTGGAGGCCAATGATTCCAGCGTTTTTAAAAATTCTGCCGTCCTCTTAATATTTTCATCGCTGAAAAAATAAAGTGATGACCGGTGGTCTCCGTCCGAAAAGCGATGACCAGGTTTTAATTTTCCTGTGAGCAAGCCACGCTCCAGCGGACTATAGGCCAGGATGCTTTTATTATTTGCTAAACAGTATGGAACAACTTCTTTTTCAATATCGCGCTTCACCATGCTATAAGGCACCTGGTTTGAGGCTAGAGTAATATGTTTTTCTGCTTCTGTCATTTGAGCCACATTGTAATTGCAAACTGCGGCAAACCGCACCTTGCCTTGCTTGATTAATTTGGCCACCGCCTCCATAGTTTCTGAAATAGGAGTGGTAGAGTCAGGCCAATGAATTTGATATAAATCAATGTAGTCGGTGTTTAATCTTTTCAGACTTTGCTCACACTCATATACAATACCCTCTTTTGAAGAATACTTGTGCATGTCAATATCTTTCCCATTGTTGTCTTTGCTTTTAAAGTGGAATTCACCCTTGGTTACATCCCATCGCAATCCAAACTTGGTCAGGATTTGAATTTTATTCCGCGGAATTCCCTGGATCGCCTCTCCTACAATTTCTTCGCTCAGTCCTTGTCCATATGCAGGAGCCGTATCGATTGAGGTTACACCCAAATCATAAGAGGCTTTTATAGCAGCAACGGCATCTTGGCGGTCGTTTCCTCCCCACATCCATCCGCCCGCAGCCCAGGCGCCAAATGTGATTTCAGATAATTTTAAACTGGTGTTTCCAATAGTTCGGTAATTCATGTTAGGTGGTTTTTTGAACAGCCACAAACTTAACAGGAAGGAATAAATTTAATGTTCAAATTTTTTATTCGGTTCTAATGAATGACGGGGTGAACTTGACTACAAAAAAAATCAGCCGCTTTAAATGTAAGCGGCTGATTTTAATGGATTTTATTTCATCTAATGAATGGTGAGTTTTGAACCTCTTGAATGTTGCAGCGTGGGTGCACTGGAGTTTCCTTTCGACCCACCAGATCGGATCGGCATATTCATGTTGGAAGCCCCTCCGTTATTTCCCGAATGGTTGGATGAAGAACGATCGTAGGTTTTCATCCTGTTGTTATCCCCATTCGATGAATGATTAGGAATGCTTCTTTCATAATTCTTTTCAACAACCTTATCGTAGGTTTTAAAAGTATTCCTTTGTTCAGAACCATCGCTGCGATCGTTAAATTGGTGAGTGGTGCGGTCAGGAGTTTTTTGCTCATAAGTCTTAGTTCCATTCTCATTCCAATATTTTTGATTTGAGAATTTTTGATTGTTATTCTGGCTATACTCTTTCGTATGCGATTCGCGATTACCCTCTCGGGCCTTCACAAATTTTTCGTAATCCGTCAATTCATTCCGACTCCATGCCTCACGAGAATTTTTATAATCCTGATCTTTATTTTTTTCGGGATTACCAAAATGATTCCCATTGTTTTGATAAGGTTTCTTGTCGTAATCCGGTTTGTCGTTTTCGTTTTTGGTAATGGAAGGACGATACATCGAAATCTTATCTCTATCCATGTGAGAACGACCCGGGCGATCGCCATCAAATATGTGATGCTCTTTCACAGAGCCGTTTGTAGCACGCTTGATCTCATCATGCGAAGGGCCAGTGAAGTAATTGTTATTCACTTCATAACTGTTGTAATAGTTGGTAACGTAAGTCGTGTTATTCACGATGTACGTGTTTCTGCTTCGCGGAGCACAGTAATTGTGCATAGATTGATGCCACACATATTGGTTAGGCACGAACGTCCAGTAATGGTTTGGAATTCCGCTAAATAAATTAACAGAGAAGCTACAATGAAGACCAGGTGACATAGGAGCCCATCCGTAATATCCGCCACCGTTTCGCCAAACCACCCAGGCAGGCGCCCATGTATTATCAGGAACCCAAACCCATCTGTAAAAGGTATCATAGTACCAGCGGCCATAGTGGAAAGTGGCCCAGCCCCAGTCATAGTTCGAAACCCAAGTGTTACCATATTGTGTATCGGCCCAATATCCATTGGTGAGGTAAGGTGTAAAATCAAAGTCTACATCAGGAACCCATACATCGCCAAAGCTGGGATGCAACACCCAAGTGCCGTATGGCGATAACTCATTGTAAAAAACCTGGAACGACACATTCCTTTGCTGCGCTTTTCCATCCGCAAACATTCCGGTAAAAAGTACAGTCAATATCAGAACCAGGTACCATCTCATTTTATGCTCGCTCGTTTTCATAATGGTTGTGATTTAAAGTTTAGTGTTACTGAAACAAAAACCGGGCAAAGTTTTATTTTAGGCGAAATCAGGTCAAAAAGTGGGTTTTTTGACGGATTAAGGGGCTGATAACAATCATAGAATTTTAGTATGCGCGCATAATAAAGTTTATTATATTCGACTCCGATTCATGAAAAGAGAAGAAACTATAGACTACCATATTCGATCGGCCTGGCACGCCATTTCGCGCATGTATAATCAGCAGGCTGTAAAATATCAGGGAACTATGGCGATGGGATTTGCCTTGCTGGTGATTGATTCCGACACGGGCACACCGGCAACTAAAATCGGACCGCTGATGGGACTGGAGTCGAGAAGTTTAACGCGACTTTTAAAATCGCTGGAAGAGAAAAAACTGGTTTGCCGGGAAACCGATAGAAACGATAAGCGTTCGGTTCGGATTTGTTTGACTAAAGAGGGTAAGAAGCATCGGGAGTTGGCCAAGGAAACGGTGGTGAGTTTCAACGAAACAATTCGCAAAGAAGTAAGTCAGGAAAAACTGGATGCGTGTTTTGAAGTGCTTCAGCATGTGAATAAGATAATAGAGCGAAATAATATTTATAACATGGTTGTTCGCTGATGGTTTTCGATATTCGAATAACCTCACCAATAACCAACAACGACCTAAGATCAACCAATACCCAACTATGAAAAGATCTATCCGAAAAGTTGCCGTCCTCGGTTCCGGGGTTATGGGCTCCTCCATCGCCTGCCACTTTGCCAACATCGGTTGCGAAGTCATGCTCCTCGACATTGCTCCAAAGGAACTATCAGAAGAGGAAAAGAAAAGAGGGCTTACGCTCGACAACAAATCTGTGAAAAACAGAATTGTGCAAAGCTCTTTCGACAAGTGCATTAAATCCAGCCCGGGGCCAATCTACTCGAAGAAATTTATTTCACGCGTATCGCTTGGCAACTTCGATGATGATTTCAGTAAGATTAAAAATTTTGATTGGATAATTGAAGTGGTGGTGGAAAATCTTGACATCAAGAAAAAAGTTTATGAACAGGTAGAAAAGCATAGAACACCCGGCACGCTGGTTACATCCAACACCTCGGGCATTCCCATACACCTGATGGCTGAAGGAAGGACAGATGATTTCAAAAAACATTTTGCCGGTACACATTTTTTCAATCCGCCACGATACCTGAAACTCTTTGAAGTTATCCCCACACCTCATACAGACCCGGAGATCACTAAATTTCTTTTGCACTATGGTGATTTGTATTTGGGAAAAACCTCGGTGTTGTGCAAAGACACTCCGGCTTTCATAGGAAACCGCGTGGGTGTGTGGGGGTTAATGAAGGTTATTGACTCCATGACCAAATTCGATTTGAATGTAGATGAAATCGACAAGCTCACGGGTCCGGTAATTGGGAGACCAAAGTCAGCGACTTTTAGAACTTCCGACTTGGTGGGACTGGATACGCTCGTGAAGGTGGCGAATAATTTATACGCAGGTCTTCCCAACGATGAAGGCCGTGATATGTTCAAGCTGCCTGAGGTCGTATCGAAACTGGAACAGAACAAGTGGCTGGGCGATAAAACCGGGCAGGGTTTTTATAAGAAATCAAAAAACGAAAAAGGTCAAACGGAAATTCTGACTCTCGACCTTAAAACACTTGAGTACAAACCCAAAATCAAGACGAAGTTTGCCACCCTGGATACAACCAAAACGATTGACAACCTGAAAGATCGTTTTAAGGTTTTGTTGGCCGGCAAAGACAAGGCAGGTGATTTTTATCGCGACTGTTTCTTCGGATTATTTCAGTATGCATCAAACCGGATTCCGGAAATCAGCGATGAACTTTATCGTATCGATGATGCTGTGTGTGCTGGTTTTGGCTGGGAATTGGGTCCGTTTGAAACATGGGATGCAGTAGGCATTGAGAAATCCCTTCCGCTCATGGAAGCGGCCGGCTACAAACCGGCAGCGTGGGTAAAAGAAATGTTGTCGGCCGGGAACAAAACATTTTATAAAGTGGAAGGGGGCCAGCGCAAATACTACGACATTCCTTCAAAATCTTATAAAGTCATCACGAGCAAAGAGGCTTTCCTCATACTCGAAAACCTAAGTGATAAAATTGTTTGGAAAAATGCTGACTCAAAAGTTACAGACCTGGGTGATGGCATTATCAATTTTGCCTGGCACAGCAAGAGTTACACGCTGGGCAGCGAGGTAATTGAAGGCTTGAATAAATCAATTGACCTGGCTGAAAAAGATTATCGGGGTTTGGTTATTGGTCACCAGGGAGCCGACTTCTCTTTAGGGGCGAATTTAGGTATGGTGTTCATGTATGCCATTGAGCAGGAGTATGACGAACTGGATTTTATGGTGCGTGCTTTTCAAAATTCAGTTATGCGAATTCGATATTCTTCAGTGCCGGTAGTTGTCTGCCCGCAGAGCCGCACACTTGGCGGTGGTTGTGAAATGACCATGCATGCCGATTTGGTTCAGGCGGCTGCTGAAACCTATATCGGGTTGGTGGAAGTTGGTGTAGGACTTATACCGGGGGGAGGTGGCACTAAAGAATTCACCAAGCGAGTGAGCGAAGATCTACAGGATGGAGATGTGGAACTGAATGCGCTGCAAAATGCTTTTATGAATATAGCCACAGCAAAAGTGGCGTTAAGCGCGGAGGAAGCCAGGGAAATGGGTGTTCTCAGATTAAAGGACAGGATTTCGGTTAATAAGGACAGACAAATTCTGGATGCCAAAGCGGCCGCACTTGAACTCGCGGAGGCAGGTTACACCATGCCCGTACAATCAAAGAACATAAAAGTACAGGGCCGAACAGGAATGGCGCTTTTTGCTGCCGGTGTTTCCGGAATGAAAATGGGGCGCTACATAAGCGACCATGATATGAAAATTGCGATGAAGATCGCCAACGTAATGTGCGGGGGAGAATTAAGTTATCCGCAAGAAGTGAGTGAACAATACCTGCTGGATTTAGAGCGCGAAGCATTTGTATCGCTCTGCGGAGAAAAGAAAACATTGGAAAGAATACAGAGTATTCTCACGGGAGGAAAACCGCTTAGAAATTAGACGTAAGACATTAGACACAAGACGTAAGTATCAGGACTCGGAGTCTTGTGTCTTGATACTCACTACTTAATACTAAAAAAAAATAAAATTATGGACGCATACATCGTAGCCGGTTTCCGAACCGGAGTTGGCAAAGCAAAAAAAGGCGGATTTCGCTTTACGCGACCAGATGATTTGGCCTCAGACGTAATCAAACACCTGGTTAAGTCGGTGCCGGGCTTAGAAAGCAAAATGGTCGATGACCTCATTGTGGGCAATGCAGTTCCGGAGGCCGACCAGGGAATGCAAATGGGAAGGATGATTGCCTTGCTTGCCCTGGGTTTAGACACTCCGGGCATGGTCGTTAACCGCTACTGCGGATCAGGGGTAGAAACTATTGCCATTGCCAGTCAGCGCATACAAGCAGGCCAGGCGGATATCATTATTGCCGGTGGCACTGAGTCCATGTCACTGGTTCCAGTGATGGGATTTAAAACAGCTTTGAACTACACGATTGCAAAAGATAATCCTACTTATTACACGAGCATGGGACTTACGGCTGAAGAAGTTTCAAAGCAATACAAAATTACACGCGAAGAGCAGGATCAATTTTCATACGAATCTCACATGAAGGCCAGTGCTGCCTGGAAAGAAGGTAAATTCAAGGATGAAGTAGTGCCCATTACGGTGAAGGAAACTTATGTGGATGAAAACATGAAAAAGAAAACCCGTGAGTTTGTTGTAGCTACCGATGAAGGTATTCGGTCGGACACCACGGTGGAAGGTCTTTCGAAATTAAAACCGGTATTTGCTCTTGGTGGAAGTGTTACGGCAGGCAACTCATCCCAGACTTCTGATGGCGCAGCGTTTGTTTTGGTAATGAGCGAACGGATGATGAAACAATTCAATTTAAAACCAATTGCACGCCTGATGAGTTATGCCACCGCAGGTGTTGACCCGCGCATTATGGGAATAGGTCCCGTGGCAGCAATTCCGAAGGCTTTGAAAATTGCCGGACTGAAATTAGATGATATTGATCTGATTGAATTGAACGAAGCATTTGCCGCTCAATCATTGGCGGTAGTAAAAGAACTTGGCATTGACCGAAAAAAGTTAAACGTAAACGGAGGGGCGATAGCTGTAGGTCATCCATTGGGTTCATCTTGTGCCCGTTTGTCGGTGCAGTTGTTTAATGAGCTGAGAAGACAAAAGAAAAAATATGGCATTGTGACGGCCTGTGTTGGTGGAGGACAGGGAGTAGCCGGGGTTTATGAGTTATTAAATTAGATGTAAGACATAAGATGTGAGTATTAAGACACGCACACAGACATGCATAATTTTAAAGAGTTGAAGGTCTGGCAAAATTCCAGGCAATTAGTAAAAGAAGTTTATGATCTATCAGCGTCATTTCCTTCAACCGAAAAATATGGACTGGTATCTCAATTGCGAAGATGCACTGTTTCAATTCCAACCAACATTGCAGAGGGCTCTGGTAGAAACACAGGCAAGGATTTCGCACAATTTTTGAACATCAGTCTCGGTTCGGCATACGAACTTGAAACATTAATTATTTTATGTTTTGATGTTGGTTTAATAAATCAAGATCAACTATCAAATGTCTTGGTAAAATTGGAGGAAATTCAAAAAATGATTTTTGGCTTAATTAAAACTATCCGTCAGGAATCTTATGTCTAATTTCTTGATGTTTACTTCTACTATTAAAAATGACTTTTGGCTTATCAAAGACGTTGTGCCAGGAGTCTTATGTCTAACGTCTTGATACTTGTGTCATAAAAAAAAATATGAGTACAACACAATCTAAAACAGCCCTCAAAGGAGGCGAGTTCTTGATCCGCGATACGCATGCACACGAAATCTTTGTCCCTGAAGAATGGAATGAAGAGCAAAAGATGATTGCCCAAACATGTACTGATTTTATTAAGCAGGAAATTTGGCCAAGACTGGATGAGATTGATTCGATGAAGGATCCGAAGTTGATGCCTTCGCTGATGGATAAAGCCGGGGAATTAGGATTATTGGGAACATCCGTGCCCACTGAACTGGGAGGCTTCGGAATGTCGTTCAACACTACAATGCTAGTAGCCGAAGTGTTGGGTGGATCGCATTCTTTTGCTGTAGCCTATGGTGCACACACCGGTATTGGTACGCTTCCCATTTTATATTATGGAACCGAGGAACAGAGAAAAAAATATGTTCCCAAGCTGGCCAGTGGAGAATGGAAAGCCAGTTATTGCTTAACAGAACCCGACTCCGGTTCGGATGCTAACAGTGGAAAAACTAAAGCAGTTCTTACAGCTGATGGTAAACACTACCTGATCACCGGGCAAAAAATGTGGATCACCAACGGAGGCTTTGCTGATGTGATGATTGTGTTTGCCAAAATCGAAAACGATAAAAACCTGACAGCATTCATTGTTGAAAAAAGTTTTGGAGGCATCACGATGAATGCAGAAGAGCGTAAGATGGGAATTAAAGGTTCATCTACACGCCAAATATTTTTTAATGACTGCAAAGTGCCAGTGGAGAATATGTTATCCACGCGAGAGAATGGATTTAAGATTGCCGTAAATGTGTTGAATGTTGGAAGGATAAAACTCGGTATCAGCACGGTGGGTGGTGCCAAGTTTGCCTTAAATGCTTCGGTGAAGTACTCCAACGAACGAAAACAGTTTGGTGTGCCCATTTCAACTTTCGGTGCCGTCAAATACAAAATTGCTGAAATGACCACCAGGATTTTTGCCTCAGAGTCGGCACACTACCGTGCCGGGCAAAATATTGATGACGCATACGATGCACTGGTGGCTGGTGGAATGGAATCTGGCCAGGCAAAATTGAAATCCCTGGAAGAGTATGCCATTGAATGCGCTATTTTAAAAGTGAACGGCTCCGAAGTGTTGGACTATGTGGTGGATGAAGGTGTGCAAATTTATGGGGGCATGGGTTTCTCAGCTGAAAGCCCTATGGATCGCGCCTACCGCGATGCACGCATCAACCGGATTTTTGAAGGCACAAACGAGATCAATCGTCTTTTGACTATTGACATGCTGATGAAGCGAGCCATGAAGGGAACGCTGGATTTAATGACTCCTGCCATGGCCGTTCAAAAAGAATTAATGTCCGTACCCGATTTTGGAACAAGTGATGAGGGGGGAGTATTTTCAAAGGAGAAGAAAGCTTTAGCCAACTTAAAAAAAGCGGGCTTGATGGTAGCCGGTGCAGCAGTTCAAAAATTTATGATGAAACTTTCCAGTGAACAAGAGTTGCTCATGAGTATGGCCGACATGTTGATTGAAGGTTACATTGCGGAATCTACATTACTCCGTGTGGAAAAATTAATCGGCTTGCGAGGCGAGAAAGCATGTGAGATTCAAAAAGAGATAGCCCTTATTTATTTACATGGAGCAATTGAAAAAGCAGCAGCGGCTGGAAAACACGCCATCACTTCGTTTGCCGAAGGCGATGAGCTTCGGCTGATGTTGATGGGACTGAAACGATTCACCAAGATAGATCCATACAATCTGACAGCAGCCCGAAGAAAAGTGGCGGACTATATTATTAGTAAGGGAGAGTATACCTTTTAAATGCAAAACCCGTCTCAATAATAAATCGAGACGGGTTTGTTGTATCTGGTTCAAAAAAATCTAAAGCGCCTTCAGGGCACTATCGTAGTCCGGTTCCTGGCCAATAGCAGGCACAAGTTGTGTGTACTTAACGGTTCCTGATTCATCAATTACAACTACTGCCCTTGCAAAAAGTCCTTTAAACCCACCGTCAATCAGTTCTACACCGTAGCTCTTTCCAAAACCCATGTTTCGAAAATCGGAAAGTGTAATGGCTTTGTCGATGCCCTCAGCGCCACAAAAGCGCTTCATGGCAAAGGTCAGGTCTTTTGATATACAAAGCACCACTGCGTTAGGGTAGGAGACAATCCGCTTGTTGAATTCACGCACAGATGCAGAGCAAACCCCGGTATCTACGCTGGGGAAAATGTTGAGTACAATTTTTTTTCCGGCAAAGGTGTCTGACTTTACATCTTTATTGTCGTTGCCAGTGAGCGTGAAAGCCGGGGCTTTTGAACCCACTGATGGTAATTCACCACTCGTGTTTACGGTGTTTTCACCAAGTTTAGTTTGTGCCATAGTTGAGAAATTTTAGTTTATGATTTTAAATTTTTTAAAGTTCTGATGAGACTGTTTTACCTTATTCTGTCTGATTCCCGCACCAATTTCTCATCCCTCCTGATAAACCTAACGGCAAGCCAATTGAAAGTGACCCCCGCAAAAGGAATATACAATCCTAATCCGTATTCCCAATTAGCGGGGTGAGCATTAATCATTTTGTTGGCAAGCAACACAGCACTTATCATCACACCCATCAATACCAGTGAATTGAGTGTGCCAAGTTTTATTTGAAGGATACGGTCGTCATACCTGCGGATTTCAATGAAGGCAAGAGTAGCGGCAGCCACCATGAGAATGGCTGTTATGGAGTATGGAAAATAATTGGGCTTGTTGCCATTCTCCGTATAAACCGTATAGTGCAATGGAAATAATTTGTGGGTTTCACCATTCTCTGACCCCACCCAAATGGGAAATAAAATTCCGCTTACCATCGAAAGAATTACCAAGGCTAAAAAAATAGTTTGTATCCGCTGCCACATAGCTAATGTAAAAAGTTACTGTTCTAAAAAGTTGGGTGACAAAGTTAATGGAAGTTGAGCATTATCGTACACCCACTCCATGTGAAATAACATCACATCTTTAATTTGATCTCTTCTTTATGATCCACGGGCACATTCACAGAAAACCCGTGAATACTCACCTTTATTTTACCAACCAGCCGTACGCTGTATTTTTTTCCTCCAAATAAATTGATGAGGGTATCCATCAGGCCGAGTTCTTTCAGGGCCACATTTACCTCTATGGGCACGGTGAACTCTGAGTTTCCCTCAATTTGCTGGTTCAGTGTTTGGTTAACGGAGCCGGCTTTTTTGTCGTTGACTAAAATGTCCAATTCAATTTTTTTGAGTTTCGAACGGGTCTTATTGGGATTATAAAAAACCAGATCGCCTTTGAGTACAGGCAATGCTGAAACCATTTCGACCCGAACGTTGAGTACTTTCCGAAACTCAACACTCTCTTTTGGGACGCAGCCTTCCAATATTAAAAATACGAGCGGGAGGTAAAAAAAAATTCTGAAGTATTTCATGCAGTGCTTTTTCATTTGTTGCGATAAATTTGCCACATCATGACTCAAATTCAAAAGCATTTTGAAACTATAGCCGATGGCCTGGCCGAAAAAGGATATGCAATGGTAGAAAATTTTTTGAGCGAAGTCGAAGTTAAAAATATACTTTCACTAAATCTTTTTACAAATAGTTCCCTCCGCAAAGCAGGTATTGGCAAGGAATCTAAACAAATTAATGAAGCCATTCGAGGAGACTTTATTCAATGGATCGATAAAGATACAGCGAGTTCAGCGTTAAAATTATATTTAAGTCGCCTGGATGAACTTCGAGTATTTCTTAATCAAAGCTTGTATCTGAGCCTCAAAGATTATGAAGTCCACCTGGCCAGTTACCCGGCCGGAGCCTTTTATAATCGCCACCTTGATCAGTTTAAATCGGATGACCATCGCAAGCTTTCGGTTATTCTTTATTTAAATGAAAGCTGGAAAGATGAGGATGGGGGCCAGTTGCGCATGTATTTAAAAGATGGAAGTAGAGATTTTTTTCCGCTCGCAGGCAGACTGGTTTGCTTCCGAAGTGATCTCATCGAGCATGAAGTTCTTCCCGCCAGGCAAACAAGATTGAGTATAACCGGATGGATGTTAGACCAACTGGCAGATCTAAGGCATTTATAGCGTAACAGCGCTCGCGGTTACTCCATGTCCGCCACTACTCTGAATCCCAACCACCACTGGGGTTTATCGTAGGTATTAACGGCACCAGCCTGACATGCAGATGCAGGATCTTTACAACTACCGCCTTTGGCAATTCCTTTTTCACTGGTTAGTTCTGCTACGTTGCCCATTATGTCGTATAAGCCGTTCGCATCGGCAAAGAAAAAGTTAACCATCATGGGCACACCGTATCCAAATCCATATTTCATGTTTAAGTTATTGTCGCACCAACTATTATGGCGGAAGTTATACATAGCACAGCCGTGATCATTAATACCGGTGGTATAGGCTGTGTAGCCTTCATCGGTTGGTCTCCACTGTTTTAGCAAGTCGCTTAACAAAGAGTCATACTCTTGCGGAGTGGGCAGCCTGAAGTTAAAGTCAAGACCTTCGACATTGTATTTTTCAGTGAGCCATTCGCAGTAAGCCTGAGCCTGTTCTATGGTGATGCCGGTAATGGGCATGGTATAACAACGCTCAATATTGCGATATGTCTTTCCTTTTTTTGCGCCAGCCTTTTCATATGTAGTATCCCGAAAAATATTGGAAACTGGATCTTGCATCACAATTTCACCATTCGCCTTAGTGCAAACACATTTGTCGTTTATGCTGTTGGGTGTTGGAGTATTGATGTCGTTGGCTCCTGCTGAGTTCATAAACTCCACCCATTGCAGGGTGGTTGTTTCATTGGTTGAAACCATCAACCCTCTTTTCTTTACCCATTGAAAACCGGAAGGGATGTCTTTTTTCTTGTCGGATTTGTTTTGTGCTACTGATGTGATTGAAATCAAAGCGAGTAAAAAAAGTATTCTGTTCATAGCAAGTGTTTATTGGTAAATAAGTACAAATTAAGTTGATGCAGAGAACTTAGAGCATACCCATTTCTACGTATTTATTGCATACGTTAGAAATACAATACCTTGCTGAAGGCTTGGTTATTTTGTCTGAGGATTTATCATAATGTGCGCCCTATGCGTTCCCGGATCCATAATCCATGGCATGCCGGGAGCCGCAGGCGCCAAGGGAAGACCAGTGCTTTCGGCAGTAGCATAGGGAATGTAAATAACCGAACGCAGATATCCGTCAGTCACTTCACCGGTAACAGGATTGAATTTTTCTTTAGGCGCTGTGTATACATATAAAGAAGTTGGTTGTGAAGGCATTTTTAGTTTTCCGTTTTTAACTTCTTCCTCGCGCATATCGAAAATTTGCTGGAAATTTTTTCCTTCCTTTTTAAGCTGTCGGCCTCGCTCCATAAAAGGGTCAAGGCTTTTGTGATAACAGGAAACATTCAACCCGGGAGCTGAAGGGTCATCGGCCAGGCAAACCATTTCATTTTCACCTTTGCGCAACACAACGAACTCTCCTTTGTCGGAATATCCGTAAACCATTGCCTTATCGCGCGATTCTTCCGGGCAGGCCAGCAAAGCTGTTTTAATTTGTATTTCGGCAGCAGGCACGGTTTGCGCAAAAGCATGCAAAGCAATCAGGAAGAACTGGGCAGCGAATATTTTTTTCATAAAAGCTGAGTTTAAATGAATGTGAAATTGACTCTACGAAGTTATGGGTTATTGAATACAAAGCCGAAACAGCGAAAGAATTGTTGACCGACTTTCAAAGCCTAAACTTTTGTAAATTTGATTAATGCTCAACGTATGAAGAATAAAGCCTTACTACTTTTCATCGCCATTTTGTTGTTTGGTTGCTCTTTTGGGAACCTCTATACCACAAAGCCCCTCCCCAAAGTCTATTCCTTAGAACAGGTAACCATGCAAAAATTAGTGAGCACTTACATGAACAAGTCACAAACCAGTGTAGGCACTGTGGAGGGGATCTACAGCGTGTCTGGTTTGGTGACGCGCTCCGGAAAAAATTTGATGGGAGGCGAGGATAAGGATAAGGTGGTTGACCGGAAGGAGAATTATGCCAAGGTTGCCATCATTCGCGACCCTACCCATGCGTCTCGCGAGTATTATGAATTAATGCTCGACAAAGAATATGCTATTTCACTTTCGGTGATTGGAGAGTTCAGCGCAATGACTGACGGAAACATTTTGATCTATAAACATTTTGAAAAAAACGGGAAAAGTTCTGAATCATTCACCTTTACCTACGATAGCAGCAAAGACATTCTGGAAGGCGTTCGAACAGAAAACAATGGCAACCATACCATCACCTATAAACTTACCTATCTCAAAATTCTGCCAAAGGCAAGGTAGGCCAAAGGTATCCAATAACCCTAACGGTTATTTGCTTTAGAGAACTCCTAAACTGTTTATTCCAATCCATCGCGATTTCTCCCGCGCTTTAAATAATTTTGTCCCGATTCACCTGAACACCTATGACCCCAAACCTTGCCCCCGTTTTTTCACACGCAGTCGGCACCCGGTATCACATTTTCAACAGTTTGTTTTTGAATTTGCCTTACAAGGGCATTTACCGAACCGGCACACTACTGCCCTTGTTGCAGCAACACTGTGAAGAGGGATTTGATGCGCGAAAGGAACCAACCGAGATAATTGAAGACTTCTTTAACGAATTTACTTCTGACATCAGCGAAAGCGAAAAGAAATCGCTGCTGTTTAATTTTATTCAATATGTGGAGAGGCAAGTAGTGCTCTTCGATTCTATTGAAGATGCCGCTTTTGAAGAAGTGCACGATGTGAAAGGACAAGGCACAGTAAACGGACTTTTGCTTCGTGCCAGTGCTGAAGAAAAAGCGCAAGAATTGAAAGACAAGCTCGAACGTTTTAAAGTGCGCGTGGTGCTAACGGCTCACCCCACGCAGTTTTATCCGGGCTCTGTTCTGGCAATTTTAACAGACTTGGAAAAAGCCATCCGCGAAAACAATCTCGAAAATATTAACCAGCTGTTGCACCAGCTTGGCAAAACGCGGTTTATCAACAAACAAAAACCAACTCCCTTTGATGAGGCTGCCAGCCTGACCTGGTATTTGGAAAATGTTTTTTACCAGGCCATTCCTGATATTATTATAAAACTGGCAAAAGGGTTGGAGATGGATCTTGATACGTGGAAAAATACTGACCTCATTAGCGTGGGTTTTTGGCCCGGAGGCGATCGCGATGGCAACCCGTTTGTTACCAACGCCATTACCATGCAGGTGGCTCAACATTTGCGTTTGCGGATTTTGAAAAACTACCAAAAAGAAATACGCATTTTAAAACGCAGGCTTACGTTTAAAGGCGTTGATGAAATTATTCAGCAGATAGATAGAAAAATTACAGCCGGCATCGAAGCGAAAGGCGGATACAATTCTCCTGATGAATTGCTCCAGGATTTAGCTAAAGCGCGCGAAGTTTTAATTCGTGACCACGATGGCCTGTTTTTAAACCTGCTCGACCAGGCAATTTTAAAAGTAAAAATATTCGGGTTTCACTTTGCCAGCCTTGATATTCGCCAACATAGCGCCAAGTATAGTGCCATTTGGAACCATGTTATGAAAGAGGCGAAAGTTTCGTGGGACACATTAAAGGAAGAAGAAAAAATAAAAAAAATATTGATCTTTCAATCTGGCCTTCCGGAAAGTGAAGACATTTTCACGGAAGAGTTTGAAAGTTTCCGGTCCATAAAAAAAATACAACAAACAATAGATGTTAAGGCATGCCATCGTTACATCATCAGCAATTGCTCTTCAGCTTTGAGCGTGATAGAAGTTTTTCAATTGGCCAGGTTGCTCACGGCCGATAAAGAAACCCTTCATCTCGATGTTATTCCATTATTTGAAAGCATCGAGGATTTAGCGAATGCTGCACGAGTGATGGAGCAGTTGTATTCTGTTCCCGAATATATGGCCCATGTAAAACAGCGCGGCAACAAGCAATCGATCATGCTCGGCTTTTCGGATGGTACAAAAGATGGCGGCTACCTGCGCGCCAACTGGTCTATTTTTCGTGCCAAGGAAGAGCTCACGGCTATGGCTTTAAAGTACGGAATTACGGTTGCCTTTTTCGATGGCCGGGGTGGTCCGCCTGCGCGAGGAGGTGGAAACACACATGATTTTTATGCTTCGCTCGGCCCCACAATCGAGAGCAGCGAAATACAAATCACCATTCAGGGACAAACGATTTCCTCCAATTTTGGAAAACTCGGTTCGTGTACATATAACCTGGAGCAATTGCTTTCGGCAGGTATTGAAAACGATGTGTTTGCAGCCAAAACACCATTGGGCGATGATGAAAAAAAATTGCTTGATCAATTAGCGGAAGCCGCTTACCAGGCGTATTTAAAACTAAAACTTCACAAAGACTTTACTTCCTATCTCCAGGAAGTAACACCCCTTCCTTTTTTTGGTGATACTAATATCGGTTCGAGGCCTGCCAAGCGCACGGCCACCGCTGAATTAAAACTGGAAGACTTACGGGCCATTCCGTTTGTTGGCACTTGGGCGCAAATGAAACAGAACATTCCCGGTTTTTTTGGTGTAGGAAGCGCCCTTCAGGAATTATTTAGCAAGGGATTAAAATCGCAAGTGCAAAGCCTCTTTCGCAACTCGCTCTTTTTCCGCACCCTGCTGGGCAATAGTATGATGTCGCTTACCAAAACATATTATCCTGCCACGTCACACCTGGAGCACGATTCTAAATTCGGGCCGCTATGGAAGATGATGTACGATGAATATTTGCAATCCAAGAATTTAATTCTCGAAGCCTCCGGACAAAAGGAACTCATGCAAAGCAGTGCATCCATTCGCGAGTCCATTAAGCTAAGGGAGCGGATAGTGCTGCCTTTAATTGCCATTCAGCAATATGCTTTGCAAAAAATCAGAAAAGAAAAAGAGCCAGACCCTTCCATGCGCACACTCATTGTGCGTTGCATGTTTGGGATTATAAATGCTGCAAGAAATTCTGCGTAACATAAAAATTATGCGCCCTTATATTCTTTCAGAAACCAATTGGAAGAGCATTCAGGAAACTAAATTTGAAGTAGCCATTCTTCCATGGGGTGCCTGCGAGGCTCACAATTATCATTTGCCTTACGGAACGGATATTATTGAAGCTGAGCAAGTGGCTGCGGAAGGAGCCCGGCTGTCCTGGGAGCGTGGGGCCAAAGTGATCGTTCTTCCTGTTATTCCCTTCGGTGTAAACACGGGGCAGTTTGATGTAACGCTCGACATCAATATGAACCCCAGCACACAACTTGCTGTGCTAGACGATGTAGTGAACACGCTCAACCGGCAAAATATTCACAAGCTTATAATATTTAACAGCCATGGCGCCAATAATTTTAACAACGCCATTCGCGAATTGAGTTTGAAGTACCCCGCCATGTTTATTTGTTCTTGCAACTGGTTTCAGTCGGTTGACCAAAAATTATTTTTTGAAAACAAGGACGATCATGCCGGTGAAATGGAGACGAGCGTGATCATGCACCTGGCGCCACATTTAGTAAGGCCGCTAGCGGAAGCAGGTGACGGTGCAGCGAAAAAATTCAAGTTCACTGCCATGCGTGAAGGCTGGGCCTGGAGCGAGCGCAAGTGGACACAGGTAACGAAAGATACCGGTGTGGGCGACCCCCGCAAAGCATCTAAAGAAAAGGGAGAGAATTTCTTTAAAGCAACAACCGAGAAAGTAGCGCAGTTTTTTGAAGAAGTTGCGAAGGCAAAGCCAGGGGAGTTTTACGTTTAGTATTGTCAAAACACAGGCTCCACCCAATTTACATTTTAAGCTATTTCTTCTTTAGCAATAATTTTTGTTCGGAGAAATTGAATGCCGCATTAAGAAAGCTGACGATAGAAAGCCACTCTTTTTGCGGAACGAAGTTAACATCATAATGCTTTTTGGTTTCGATTACCACCTTTCCGCTTTCCACTTTAGCCGAACTGTTAAACCCGCCAAATTGGTTTTCAACTTTTTGATTTAGATTCTCTAATCCTTCAACGTCATAGCCATTGGGAATATCAAGAGAAATTTTGGTTGTAAACGAGCGGGCATTGTCAAAATAAATATTCGTTGTTCTTTCCAATTCTTCGCCCTCTATTTTTACCTGCCCTTCAATCAGTTTGCCGATATCTATAATATAGTTGGGGCCAGCTTTTTTAATCAGGTCTTCCGTGTCAAAAGTAAATCCGTATTGAAGAGCACTGGTTTTAGCCCATCGGCCGGTTTGTTCAATTTTCAGGTTGCCGGGTTCATTTGTTTTAAATTCATAATCACTTTCGGTCATTTCTTTTAGCGTCTCTGATTTTTGCTCTTGCCGTTTGTCCACGTATGCTTTCTTTAGTGCGAGGTCTGCCTTTTTTAAAGACACTTCTTCCATTTTAAATGTTCCTTTTTCTTCTTTCTCGATGTCGTAATAATCCAACAAGGCATCCTGGTAGTAGTCTTTATTTTTTCCCAAAAGGCTGCGATTCACAATCAGTTTAACTTTGGCCATGTCCTCCGTTATTTGTGCGGTGATAGTTGTTCCGTCAAGATTATCAGTTGCGGAGGAAACTGGGATTGTTATTTTTTGTCCATTCCATTTGTCTGGATCAACAAGGCCATCCAGGGCGTAAGCCTCGGTGCCTTCCAGCATTACATTTACTTTACCGGGTATTGAATTAACATCGAACGCTGAAAAATACAGGAAGTCCTTCCCTTTTTTTACGCGTATCAGCCACTCCAGTTCATTCTCCATAATAACATTTTGGATAGTGGAGATATTTCTGGGTGCAGCCACAATAATATCGTGTGGTATTTTTCTTTTCTTTAAATAGGTGTTGAAAATACCAATGAATTTTATTTCAGAGACGGGGTAGTTTTGATTTCCTTCCCAATTGTCTCTTTCTTCTGTCTTCACCTTTATCTCATTTCTAAGGAAATAATAAGCCCGGCTGGCAATTTCAAAATTGTCAATAACCGATTTTAAATTTGTCTTATCATACTTTTGCAAGTAAGTTGATTCTAAGTAAGTGCCTCGAAGCAGCGATGCGGTGAGTTGCTGAAGCTCTACTTTCGTTACTTCAGTTTTGGCTATTTTCTGTTCACCAATCAACACATCCAGGTAATTTACTGCACTCGTAGAGGAGGCAAAGGCTGCCCTGAATTTTATGGTGGGCAAATCCCGATAAGGGTAGGTCCATCGTTGGTCGTCACTGCTTTCCAGTTCGCCACCTTCGAAGGTGTAAAACTGTTCATCTTCATCTTCGTTTGCTACTAATTTAACGGCCGGGGCTCCGTTCAGCGATTTCAGGTTAATGTAGCATTTTCTGGAAGCGCGGAATTGCAGCTTATAGCTCATCATCGGGTACTCGCGGGGAAGGCTATGGATAACCGGGTCAAAAAAATGCAACACACTTGTTATTTGTGTTGAAGACTCTTCACAATAATAATAATCGAGAATATCGCCAGGCTCCAGGCCGGGGATGGCGATTTTATTGTACGATTGTTTCCGGCCATTCCTTGACCTTTCCATTTTCACAGCCTTGCTCAGGTCAACAATTTCTTCCTTGCCCGAAGGCTTTACTACTTTATAACCCACATAAATACGACTATACGAATCGCTCTCATCGTAGTTCATTTCCGAATATTTTTTTACCGCATTCTGATCGTTCAATTTCAGGCGGTAGTGGCTGTATTTATTGCTGAGGATGTTCTTGGCCATTACTGCTTTACGGTATTCAAACTTATTCAGTTGGGAAATAATTACGGCTGATTTGCCTTTCCACTTTTCAGGAATGTCTTTCACGGCAAAAGCTTTGCCTGCCTCCTTCCACATCTCAGCCTGAATTTCAGCCGCCCTTTCATCGGGGCCGCCAAAAAGTATTTGTGTTACAAAAACAGGTATTACAACAAAAAATATTTTCATAGATGAGGATGGCGTTTAAGTAAAATTATTTTTTTGTGAAGATGATAGGATCGTTATAGATCTCTTTGAGCTCTTTGATGCAGGAATTCCACTCTTGAAAATTTTGTTTTTTTATCACTCCGTTATTTATAGTAATGGTGTTTTCATACAACAGTTCGTTCCCGTTAAGAGAATAATTAATCTGAAAAGAAAAATCTTTGAATACCCGGCTCATATTTTTTGGCATGTGAGTAACCGAATACCCTGCCGGGACTTTGAGTTTTTTAACTGTTTTGGTATTTAGTTTTCGCTGAAAGTAATAATCGGTCAGCCGGTCATCTTCCATTTTTAAATGCTGGAAATTTTTATTCCAGTCGATGTCTATGTATAAGTCATTATTAAAACGTGATACTTTATTGCCGATGGAATACTGGTATTTTACCTGGAGCGGGTTATCACGATCTAATAATGGGGTGGACGTAACCTCTACTTTATCGGAGTTAGAATAATCAGATACGGCCAGGTTGTTGAATACTTTTGTTTGATCCTCATTTTTTACATTGGCCGACATATACAGCGCATTTTTCTTTGCCTCACCATTAAGCACCAATTCGCCTTCTCCTTTTAATTGTTCTTCACTCAACTGCAAGGATTCGGACCGAACTACGGAATTTCCCAAAGCGTCTGCCTCCGGCACTGTTTTACGGATAAACGTGTCACCATTTTCGATCAGCATTTCTTTTCCCTGGATGCGCTCTGCATTACTTCCCAAGGCAATATATTTTTCTGTTGAATCTAAAATGTAAAAATCATCGCCCAGAAAAACCGTACAAATCATGTGGTTGTCAACACTGAGTGATGGAATATCATAGGTGTATGGAATCCGTTTGGTGCCAATCCAGGTAAGCCGGGCATCAAAGCCTGCCAGCTTCAACATTTCTTTTGTGAGGTTGGCCATTCCTTTGCAATCTCCATAGCGATTCAGGTAAACCTTCTGAGCCGCTTCCGGTTTAAACCCTGCTATGCCATCTTCAAAGGCTATGTATTTTATGTTGTCCTGAATCCAATAGTAAATTGCTTTGATCTTGTCTTCTGGCTCTTTCACGGAATTGGTCAACCGCTGCACTTCCTGTTTTAATTGGGCAGGATCATTTTTAACTTCTTTTACTAAACCGGAATACCACTGATATAAGTCGTCAACTGACCCAATAATTTTATTTTTTCCATTGGCTGTAGTGAATTCTTTTGTGACCACGATTAAATGCGGATAGTAGTACAAAGAGCCGAGCGAATTATCTTCAGACTTCATCGCATCAATGCGATTTACTTTGTAAGTATAAGTTGTTTTGTCGCCCAGCTTGGTTACAGTCTTTTTGATATTGAAACCTTCGAAATTCATTTCTACCAACTCTACCGAAATGGCGGAAGGGATTTGTATTGAAATCTCCTGCTCCTCA
>Ga0315912_10000423_pt1 | contig 81419 bp, 62 predicted proteins | sample VfabasoilMG_FD_204469 | JGI IMG/M metagenome (GOLD analysis project Ga0315912, IMG submission 204469) | Garden soil microbial communities collected in Santa Monica, California, United States - V. faba soil | ecosystem: Environmental > Terrestrial > Soil > Garden | place: USA: California... | reverse complement strand
GATCTACTGCAGGCGCTTGATGATGTGCCAGCCGTACGGGCTCGCCGCCTTGTCCCACGGCGCCACTCCGACCTCACCGACCTTCAGCCGCCAGCCGACGTCGCCGAAGCTCCTCACCATGCCCTTGCGGCTGGCCTGATCCAGCGGGTAGATGCCGGGCGGGCTGTCGTTGGTGTACTGCTTGACGAGCGCATCGAAGTCGCCGCCGGCGACCACCTCGGCGTAGACCTTCTCTGCCAGCGCTTTCGCCTCATCCTTGCTGCGCGGGGCCCTCGAACTCATGCCCGGCGCGTCCCTGAACGCGATCAGGATGTGCTGGATCGTGATGCTCGCGTCGGGCTGCTCGGGCTTCGCCATCAGCGTTGCGATATCCGCGTCCATGTTCGCCGTCGCCGCCGGCTTCGGGCTCTCGACCGGGGCGGCGGGCGCGTTGGCGGCGGGCTCTGCGGGCGGAGGCTTCGGAGTCTCGGCAGGCTTCGCGGCAGGAGTCTCGGCGGGCTTGGCGGGGGCAGGGGACGGAGTCGTGGACGTCTCGCTGCTGCAGGCGGACAGCACCAGCAGGGGGGCGAGCACAAGATGGGGGATGCGCTTCATGCGGCGCAGGTTAGCTCAGCTCGGCCCAGTCGCGCAACGTGGCAGTGCACGGGGCCTAGAAGCTGATCGAGTAGGAGAGCCCCAGGCTGTACACGCCATCCTGCTCTGCCAGGACGATCCCGATCAGGTTCTGTTCGTCGATGGCGTAGTCCGCGACGTGGTGGAGGTTGTGCCCATCCCACATGCTCGTCGTGTTCACCCGATCGCTCCAGCGGATCAGCAACCCGCCGATTCCGACGAGTTCGTCGTCGAAGGTGCCGAAGGACACGCCCGCATAGGGCGCGATCGGCAGGCCCGTCCAGCCTTCCAAGTCCTTCGACAGCGTGCCGTAGATCGCGCGCCCGTGCGGCGTCCCGATCCGGTCCGAGCTCGTGCCAAAGATGAGCGCGGGTCGCTGATCCGTTTCAGGCACCGCGAGCCAGTTCGCGATGGGGCCGAGGTCGTCCGCCTTCGGGTTGTACTCCAGCCCGGCCATGAAGGATCCGGAGAAGCGGTAGGCGAGCGTGGTGCGCAACTTGGCGCGGTCCGCATCGATCTCCGGGATCCAGCGCGCGCCCAGGACCCAGCGATGCTCCAACTCACCATCCGGAGTCGCACGGACCCCGCGCCCCTCACCGGGTCAGACCGGTCACGAAGGCACGCGCGAGACCGGTTCCTGGGCCGGCTGCGCCGCGAGCAGGAGGAAAAGGGGAGCCAGAGTCATCCCGGAACTCTATCACGCGTCTCTCGCGGAACCTCGCCAGGCGGCGCGGGTTCATGGATCGGATGCGACCCTTCACTTCCCCCTTGCAGGCCGCAGGCGAGGCGCTGTTCGACTGCGCGTACGGTCTGATCCTGGTCGCGGTGCGCGAAGTGCACAGGATCGGGAGTGCGATCGCGATGCAGCGCGGGCTGCGCGTCGGCTGGCGCCTGGTGCGCATCGCCGTGATCGCGACACTGCTCATGTGCGCCGCGCACGGCGCGGGCTGGTTCTAGGGTCCGGACACGCTCAGCGAGGCCGTGCCCGTCTTGTTGCCCTTGCTCGCGCGAACTGTCGCGTGACCGATACGCTTGCCCGTCACGATGCCCTTGCTGGTCGAGTTCCCGATGCTGCCGACGGACCTCGGGGTCACTTGCCACTTCACCTGGGTGGTGAGGTCCATGACGGAACCGGCGGAGAAGTAGCCCGTCGCCGTCATCTGCTGCGTCCCCTTCACGCCCAGCGTCACGGACGCCGGCTCGACGACGATCGAGTTCAATGTTTCGACCGTCACGGTCAGGAACGAAGTCGCGTTCGCGCCCGGGAGCGTGGCCGAGACCGTGGTCGTGCCGGCGGCGATGCCGGTCACGCGGCCTTCCGAGCCGGCCGAGTTCGAAATCGTCGCGGCGCCCGAGTTCGAGGAGGCCCACAGTACCTGCGAGCTCAGGTCGCGGGTGGACCCGTCGCTGTAGGTGCCGATCGCCTGGTAGGCGAGCGAGTAGCCGGCCGGAACGAGCTGGTCCAGCGGCGCGACGGAGAGCGAGACGAGCGTCGCCGTGCTCACGATCAGGCTCGTCGTCGCGGTCTTGCCCGAATGGGTTGCGCTGATCTGCGTGGTGCCGCCGCCGACGCTCTGGGCGAAGCCCTCGCTGCCGGACGCGTTCGAGATCGTCGCGATGCTGCCGTCGGACGAGGACCAGGTCACGAGGTGGGTGATGTCCTGCGTGCCGCCGTCCGAGAAGACGCCGGTCGCCTGGAACGCGCATCCCATGCCGACGGGGCACGTCGAGTCCGCGGGCGTCAGCTGGATCGAATCGAGCAGCGCGTCCGTCACAGCGAGCGCGACCGACTCGACGACGCCGTCGAGCTGGGCCGTGATCGTCGTGGAGCCGACTCCCACGCCCGTCGCGAGTCCCTGGCTGCCTTCGGCGTTCGAGATCGCCGCGAAGTTGCCAGCCGAAGTCGTCCAGGTGACCTGGGCGCTCAGATCCTGCGACGTACCGTCGGAGTAGTTGCCCACCGCCGAGAACTGCAGCTGTGTTCCCTTCGCGATCGACGGCACGAACGGCATGAGATCGATCGAGTCGAGCGTCGCCGGCGACACGTCGAGCGTGGCCGTGCCATTGACGCCCGAGAAGCCGGCCGTGATCGTGACGCTGCCGACCGCGAGGCCGAGCGCGAGCCCGTGGCTGCCGTCGGCATTCGAGACCGTGGCGATCGAGTCGTTCGAGGAGCTCCAGGTGGCCTGATCGGTCAGGTCCTGTCGCGTCCCGTCCGAGAGCAGGCCGAGCGCCGAGAACGCCTGCGACGTCCCGCGGGCGAGCCCGGCGGCGTCGGGGGAGACCGCGATGCCCACCAGGTTTGCGGCCGAGACGGTGAAGCGCGTCGAGCCGCTCGTGCTCCCGAGCGTGGCCGTGATGATCGTGGTCCCCATGGCGACCGTGGTCGCGAGCCCGCGGCTGCCCTCCGCGTTCGAGACCGTCGCGATCGCGGCGTCCGACGTGGACCAGGTCACGTACTCCGTGACGTCCTGCGTGGAGCTGTCCGTGTAGGTTCCCGTCGCCACGAACACCTCCGTCGTGCCGAGGGCCACCGAGGGATGGCTGGGCGTGAGGTCGATCGAGACGAGCGTGGCGTTCGAGACGGCGAGAAGCGTCGACCCGCTGACGCCCGAGAACTCGGCCGAGATGGTCGTGCTGCCCACCGCGACGGAACTGGCGACGCCCTTGCTGTCGGTGGCGTTCGAGACGACCGAGACCGCCGCATCCGAGGAGGCCCAGACCACCTGCGAAGTCAGGTCCTGCGTCGAGCCGTCGGTGAAGATTCCCGTCGCCGTGAACACTTGCGTCGTGCCCAGCACGACCACGGGCAGCGTCGGTTCGACGCTGATCGAGCTCAGCGAAGCGTTCGAGATCGTCAGCGTCGTCGAGCCGGCGATTCCCGAGTGCGTGGCCGAGATCGTCGTGCTGCCGACGGCGATGGTCTCCGCGAGGCCTTGCGTGCCCGCGCTGTTCGAGACCTCAGCCGTTCCGGCCGACGAGCTCCAGGTGGCCTCGCTGCTGAGATCCTGGGTGGTTCCGTCCGAGAACATTCCCGTCGCGGTGAACTGCTGGCTCGTGCCCAGCGCGAGCGAGGGATTCATCGGCGTGACGTCGACCGAGACGAGCACGGCGCTCGTGACGGTCAGCATCGTCGAGCCGCTCACGCCCGAGAGGCTCGCCGTGATCGTCGCGTCGCCGATGCCGACCGCGTGCGCCAGGCCCTGGCTCCCCGCGGTGTTCGAGATCGTGGACAAGCCCGCGGCGGAGGTCTCCCAGAGCACCTGCGCGGTGAGGTCCTGCGTCGAGCCGTCGGTGAACGTCCCGGTGGCCGCAAACTGTCCGTTCGTGCCGAGCGCGATCTGCGGATGCGTAGGAGTGACTTCGAGCGAGACGAGGCTGGCGTTCGAGACCGTGAGCAGCGTCGACCCGCTCAGGCCGGAGTAGGTCGCGGTGATCGTCGTGTTCCCCATGGCGATCGCAGTCGCGAGCCCCCGCGTGCCGCCCACCGTCGACACGTCGCTCGCGGTCGCGTTCGAGGAGCTCCAGTCGGAGAGCGCGGTCAGATCGGCCGTCGTCCCATTCGAGTAGGTCCCGGTCGCGGTCAGCTGGCGCGTCGTCCCAAGCGCGATCGTCGGGTTCGTCGGGCTCACGGCGACCGAGAGCAGCGTCGTCGGAATGGGGCTCTTCGAACTGCGGTGTCCGGGGCAAGCGACGAAACCGACGACGATGGCAGCCGCCGTGGCCGAGAGGATCACCGAGAGCCGGGATGACTTGGAGAGGGTCATGAAGCGCCTGCTGCGTGAGCGTGGGGAAGGGGAAGGCCGGGGTGGCCAATGGGAATGACCGACGCGCGAGAGGGGCCCCCACGTCGATTCTTTCCCTATCGACTCGAAGGGCACGCTCCTTGAGCACGACCAGCCGCTGCGCGGGCGAAGGCGCTACCCAATTCCCACCCCGTAGCTACATGGATGTGCCGATGGGGTGACCCCGGCCGCGCACCTAGGTTGACCGCGTAGGGAAGCCGGGCACGGAGACGTGCGTCGTGCGACCCGGTCAGCCGATCGCACGAGAACTGTCGCCTGGACGATTCCGATCGTTGACTTCAGGCGAGGTCTGCAAGGACGCGCCGCGCCCAAGACACCGAGAAGAAAACCCCATGGCCAAAGTCGTATTCTGCATCGTATCCGGTCAGCCCCAGGCCCTGAAGTTGGTCGACGAGCTCAAGTCCGCCAACATCCCGAACAAGGACATCTCCGTGCTGATGTCCAACACGGGCAGCGCCACCGAGTTCGCGAAGGAAACGAACACCAAGACACCCGAAGCCGGCGCAGTCGCAGGCGCGAAGGTCGGCGCCCTGCTGGGCGGCACGCTCGGTCTTCTCGCTGGTATCGGCACACTGGCCATCCCCGGGATTGGTCCGTTCATCGCGGCCGGCCCCATCATGGGTGCCCTCAGCGGCACCGCCTTCGGCGTCGCAGTCGGCGGCGTGAGCGGCACGCTCATCGGGCTTGGCCTCACGGAACTCGAAGCCAAGCGCTACGAGAGCAAGCTCAAGGCAGGCAACGTGCTCGTCTGCGTGCATCTCGATGCGCCCGAAGGGACCCAGCGCGTGCGCGACGTCTTCAAGAACTCCGGGGCCGAGGACATTTCCGTCTCGACCGAAGTCGGAGTTCGCGAGGAGCTGCAGGGCGCGATGCCGGCGGCGGCCCTCAAGGCCTGAACAGATCACGTGTGAACGCTGTCGGACGTTAGCGCTCCCCCCCGAGCAACGTCCGGCAGCGCGCACCGTTCTCGAACACAGGTCGGGGGCCTGGCCGCGGGGAGAGAGAGAAAGCCGTCCTGCACCTCGCTATCGTGTCGTCCCATCCGCGCCGCATGGCGCCACAACGACATGAAGCACCTCTACATCCGCCTCGCCCAGCTCACCCTCGCCGCCCTCGCCTGCGGTTGCGAAGCCACCCGTTCGATCTCCAACCCCGTGCGGCCCTATGGCGGCGGCAATTCGACGTACCGGGGCGAGCTGAGCGACTTCGACGTCGTCGGTGTGGACGCCGGCACGACGCCCACGCTGAGCGGCAAGGTCGCGCTGCGCCCGCACGCGCGCGTGCTCCTGATCCAGTCGGGCGCCGAGTTCGCTCCGGAGCGTCTCGTCTCGGCGCTCTCGGAGCACTTCGAGGTCAGCACCGCCTCGGGGGTTCCGACGCCCGCGCTGGGCGAGCGCGGCCTGAGGCACGCCGCCGCGCGCGGGGGCTTCGAGTTCGTCATCGCCTACTGGGGCGTGCTGGAATCGAGCGAGCGCGACACCGCGGGCAAGGCCGCGAGCTGGGTGCCGATCGTGGGCTGGTTCGTCCCCGATTCGAAGCAGAGCATGCGCATCCGCCTGCGGGTCGTGGTGCTCGACGTCGCGACCGGCCAATGGACGACGCTGCTCCCGACGCCAATCGACGACGAGCGCGCCAGCACGATGATGGGGCGCGAGAGCTCCGACCGCGACCAGGTCGAGCTGCTGATGTCCGCCGCGGTCCCGATCATGGTGGAGACGCTGACGCGCGGGATGTGAGAGCAGCCCCAAGGAGCCACCGATGAGATCGATAGCCGAGCCCCTCGCCCTCATGGCCCTCATGCTGCCGGCCTGCATGTGCGCTCAGGAGTCGTCAGCGCTGACGCCCGAGCAACTCTCCGAGCGCACGCTGCACCGCCGCGCCGTCGAAGCGGTGATCTGGGGCATGCCGGCCGTGAACTACGAGCGCATGCTGCAGCAGGCGCTCGCCTGCGGAGCGAAAGCCAACCAGGTCGTCTACTGGTCGCGACCCGTGAACTGGAAGAACCAGACGCTCACGCCCAACCCGGACACGATCTATCTCAACCCGTTCTACGACACGACGAATGGTCCCGTGGTGGTGGAGATCCCGCCGGCCGACGCGGAGCATGTGATCGTGGGCAGCTTCGACGTCGCCTGGCAGAACGCGCTGGCGGACGTGGGCCCGGCCGGCGCGGACAAGGGGAACGGCGCCAAGTACCTGCTCACACCGCCGGGGTACAAGGAGCAGGCGCCGGACGGCTACATCGTGCTGCCGTCGGAGACGTACCGGGGCTTCGTGATCCTGCGCTCGAACTTCAAGAGTCGCAGCGACGCCGACATCAAGGCGGCCGTCGAGCACGGCAAACGAGTGAAGGTCTATCCGCTGGGCGGTAATCCCGACTCGACGGTGTTCGTCGACGCGTACGACAAGCCGTTCGACGCGACGATTCCGTATGACTCGACGTTCTTCGAATTGCTCGACCACTTCGTGCAGGCGGAGCCCTGGCTCACGCGCGACAAGTTGATGATCCCTTCGCTCAGGACGATCGGCATCGAGAAGGGCAAGCCGTTCAAGCCGGACGCGAAGACGAAGTCGATCCTCGAGCAGGCCGTGCAGGAAGCACACGCAGTGATCGCTCGGCAATACGAGACTGGCTTCGTACCGCCCTTCTTCGAGGGAACGCACTGGGGGCTGCCGATCCCGGAGGACACGAGAGAAGGGCTGCAGACAGGCTTCGCCGAGCCCAATGCCTACGGTGTCGACGGCCGAGCCGTCATCTACCACATGGCCTACTTCAGCGCGAAGCAGTTCGGCGCAGGCCAGTTCTACCTGATCAACATCAGCGATCGCGCGGGCAAGGCGCTGGAAGGAAACAAGACCTACCGCCTGACGGTGCCGGCGAACGCACCCGTGGAGCAGTACTGGTCGGTGACGGCGTACGATCGCGAGACGCACGCACTCATTCGCGGGATGTCTCGCCCGAGCCTCGCGTCGAACGACACGCTGGTGCAGAAGAATGCCGACGGGACCGTGGACGTCTACTTCGGCCCGCAGGCTCCCGCAGGGAAGGAATCGAACTGGGTGCCGACCGACCCGCTGCGGCAGTTCGAGCTGCTGTGCCGCCTGTACGGGCCGAAGAAGGCGCTGTTCGAAAAGGCCTGGACGCTGCCGGACGTGGAAGAGGTCCGGTGACCGCGGGGTGTGGCGACATCTCTGCTAGTGCATGCAGCTCGTTGACGTGAGTTCGTGCATCGCTTCGTGGAGCTTCTCACCCACGATTCCGCCGGCATAGCGCGACGGATCGGCGCGGTGCTCGCCGCTGAGCTGGTGGCACCACTCGACCGGTAGCGGTGGTCCATCGCTCCATGCAGCTTCTCGGTCGTAGAAGAGGTAGACGTCCCACGCGGGGCCCTGACCCTCGCGAATGATCCCATCGGCGAACGCCATTCCGGCGCGGTGCGTCGTACGCGGGTCGAAGTAGTGTCGCACCCGCGGCTCGATCATCCTCGCGGCCATCCGCTGCGCGGCCTCGAAGGAGTCCGTGGGAAGCATCTCGATCCAGACGATGCTCAGCCGAATGTCCGCGTCGGGAAACGCAGTGAGGATCCACTGCTGCACCGCACGGGCGCCCGCGATGCATGGCCCTCACGTCGGAGAGAGCAGGGCGACGAATCGCGGCTTTCCTTTTTCGTCGTTGAAGCGGTCACACAGCGAGTCGAGCGACGCTTCGAGCGATTGAACCTCGGACATCCCTCGTACGCTCTTGCAACTCGCGCCGAGAGCGAGCACGACCGCGAGCAGTGAAAACGAGACGGCGCTAGGTCGTCTCATCCGCCGGCTCCATGAACCGCAGCTGGTTTCCATCCGGGTCCGTGACCGTCATGTTGAGGAATCCAATGTCGTTGTTGGGTGGCTCGGTCAGCCGGACACCGCGAGCCGTGAATTCCCGGCACCACGCGTTCACGTCCTCGATCACGAAGTGAACCAGGCCACCAACCTGACAATCCCCGCTGTGCTGGGAGAGGTAGATCTCCATCCCATCGCGCGACACTGCCATGAACACAGGGAAGTCGGGTTCGAAGCGATGCTCCCACTCGACGCGGAAACCGAGCTTCTCGACGTAGAACGACTTGCTCCGGTCGTAGTTCGTGATCCGCAGCGCCGGGACCACACGCTGGGTTGGCAAGGCCATGGGCGAAACCCTTCCCAGGCTACGGCCACCCTGATCGCGGCTGCAAGCTGGCGCCGGGATCCGGAAACCCGGTTAACGCGCGGGCCGCGGGTACGTCCCTCCTCCCAACCCGGAGGAACATCCCAATGAACGCAATCGCAGCCGCCGTCCTATTCGTTCTGACCCCCTTCGTCGCCGCCCCCCTCGGAGGCGACGCCTGCCAGGTCGCTGCCTCGGCCGTGCCGACGCCTGGTTTGCCCGAGCTCGTCATGGGCTCGAAGGAGCGCGCGGTACCCGACGCCGCACGTCTCACCGAAGCGCAGATCAGGTCGCTCGCCCGACAGGACACGCAAGTCCGCCGCGCGCTGGAGGAGGTCGAGGCGCGCTTCCACAAGCTGCCGGCGGGCAAGGGCCAAGCAGCGCAGGCGAGCCTGGCCGACAAGCCGCTCCCGGAGCAGGTCGCGCATTTCCTCGCCGGCGCATCACGCGAGCAGGCCTTCCTGATCGATGTCGCGACCGACGAGAAGTCGCATGCATGCACGCTGTGCCCCGCGGTGCGTCGCGGGATGGAAGCGAAGTTCCAGTGGCGCTCGGGGGAACTCGCGAAGCTCACCCCGGAACAAGAGCAGGAAGCCGCGAATCTCGCGGCGCGGCGCGAGGAATTGCGGCGCAAGTGGGCCGCGGCCGTGCAGGCGGAGCTGAACCCCGTGCAGCTCGCCTGGCTGCGCGAGGCGCAGATGCGCTGGCTGGAACAGTCGCTGCGCACGTTCGGAGCGAAGCAGGCTGCGGCGTGCACGGAAGCGTCCGCAGCCAAGTGCGTGTTCGGGGCGATCCTGACCGGCGCCGTCGCAGGCGCGAAGAGCTGAGCTGATCCTCGAAAGGAGACCGCCATGTTCCGCATCCTCACCACCGCCGCCGTGCTCGGCACGGGCGCGCTGCTCTCGATCTCGTTCCCGCGCGGCGAACATGCCTCGCCGTCCTACGTCGCCCACGAATGGGGCACGTTCACCTCGATGCAGGGCTCCGACGGCGTGACGCTCGAAGGGCTGCAGCACGAAGAGGAGGCGCTGCCCGACTTCGTCTACTCGCGCTCGAAGGTGCGCGAGTGCCCGCTGCGCGAGTACGGCTACAAGGGACTCGAGGTCGACGTCGTCAACGTGACGAAGAAGATGGAAACGCCGGTCGTGTACTTCTACGCGGACCAGCCGCTGCACGTGCGCGCGCGCGTCGCCTTCGAGCGCGGGCTGCTGACGCAGTGGTATCCGGTCAGCGATCTGCTCGGACCGCCCGAGCTGGGGCCGCACGACGGCCCGCTCGACATGGCGAAGGTCGAGCGCAGCTTCCTGGAGTGGGGCATCGAGGTGCTCGGCAAGGGAGCGGGGCTCGGAGATCTGCGTGCTTGCGCGGCGGGCTCACCGTGGGAAGCGCAGCGCATCCCGGACTCGAACGTCGTGCGCACCGACGCGCGCAAGACGCCGCGGATGGGACCGCAGGAATCCGAGAAGTTCCTCTTCTACCGCGGGCTGGGCCGCTTCGAGCTGCCGCTCGCGGCGCGGACCCAGGACGGTGCGCACGTCTCGTTGACGAACGAAGGCGCGCGGACGGTGAAGCACCTGTTCCTCCTGAATGTGCGCGACGGAGGGGCCGCGTGGTGCTACGCGCCGGAAGTGAAGGCTGGAGCGACGATTGCGCTCGCCGCCGAGCTCGCCCGGCCGGCGCAGACCGTCGCGGGCATGATCGCCGCATTGCGGCCGGCGCTCGAGGCGAGGCTGGTCGAGACCGGGCTCTATGCGAAGGAGGCGGAGGCGATGACGAAGACCTGGGAGCGCAGCTACTTCCACACGCAGGGCCTGCGCATCCTGTATCTCGTGCCGCAGGAAGACGTCGAAAGCGTGCTGCCGCTGACGCTCGATCCCGCGCCGCGCGAGCTGGTGCGCGTGCTCGTCGGCCGGCTCGAGTGCCTGACGCCGGCCGAGGAGAGCGCCGTGACGGCGGCGGTGCGGGACTGGTCGAGCTCGGACGCCAAGGCGCACGCGGAGTCGATCGCGCGGCTCGAGCGGCTGGGACGCTTCGTCGAGCCGTACATGCGGCGCGTGATCGCGCAATCGAAGGACGACGTGGTGCTGGCGAACGCGCGCGCGATCCTCGCCGGCGCCGGGCAGAAATAGCAGGGAATCCGGGCTCGAGACCTGCGAGCGACGAGGATGTACGTAGAATCGGCACTGATGGCGGAGATGCTGGAATCCGCGGCGCGGAACGAGGTGACGGAGATCTCGCAGCTGGTCCGGCGCGCACAGCGAGGCGACGCGATCGCGTTCGGCTCGCTGCACGCGCGTTTCGTGAAGTCCGTCCACGCCATCCTGCTCTCCCGCCTGCCCTGGTCCGACGCGGACGACGGCACGCAGGAGACGTTCCTGCTGGCGTGGAAGCGGCTCGATTCGCTGCGTGATCCGGAGACCATCGGCGCGTGGCTGCACTCGATCGCGCGCAACCTCGCGACGGACAAGCGCCGCGCCGCGCCCGGGAGGAGCGAGCCCCTGCACGAGGCGCCCGCGCGTGCAGAACGCCCCGCGGCGGAGCGCGACGAGCTGCGCGAGCGCGTCATGGAACACCTGCGGTCCCTGCCGGACGCCTACAAGGAGACCTTGACGATGCGCCTCGTCGAAGGGCTCAGCGGACCGGAGATCGCCGCAGCGACGGGTCTGACCCCGGGCTCCGTGCGCGTGAACTTGTGTCGTGGGATGGAAATGCTGCGCGAGCTGCTCGCGCCGGAAGGTTGGCCGTGAACGACGATTATCTCTGGAACAAGAAGGGCAGCGACCGCGAGGTCGAAGCCCTCGAGCAGCTGCTCGAGCCGCTCGGTCACCACGCTCAGGCGAGCCCGCCGGCGCAGCGGGCGTCGCGACCGAAATGGGGCGCCGTCCTGGCCGTGCTCGCGGCGGCCGCGGCGATCGCGTTCATCGTCCGCTTCTGGGCGCCGGACGGCGGGCAGCATCCCGCAGTCGAGCCGGCGGACGTCGCGCACGAGATCGATCTCGAGCGCTACGGCACTGTCAACGTGCACGCGGGCGCCGTCGTCGAGCTGCTCCGGCGCACCGACGAGGACATCCGCCTGCGCCTGACGCGCGGCACGATCGACGCGCGCATCACCCTCGCCGCGCGGCCGCGACTCTTCCAGGTCGAGACTCCGGCGACGACGTGCGTCGACCTCGGCTGCCACTACACGCTGACCGTCGAGCCCGACGGCAGCACCTTCGTGAAGGTCGACGTCGGGCAGGTCGCGTTCGCGGAAAAGGGCCGCGAGACGTGGATCCCGAGCGACGCATCGTGCCGCGCCTGGCCGGCGCGCGGCGCGGGCACTCCGCGCTGGGACGACGCGCGTCCGGAGCTCGTCGCCGCGATCGAGACGTTCGACCGCTCCGGCTCAGGCGAACGTCGCGCCGCCGCGACGAGCGTCATCGCCTTGTGCGGCGAACCGCGCGACGCGTTGTCGCTCTGGCATCTCGCGCATGATCCCGAGCAGTCGATCGCCGAGGCTGCGTGGTCGGCGCTGACGCGCCTGGTCGGCGTTCCCGACGGCGTCGCGGATGCGCGTGCGCCACAGGCGGAAGAGGCGTGGAAGCAGCACCTGCGCTCCACGAGGGACGCGAAGTAGACTCGGGCTCCGTCCGCCCGCCAGGGCGCACCGGAAATCCCCGCGCGCTCGCGGCGTAGCACGCCGCGCTCGCCCCCGCTCCCCCGGCCCCCGGATCGTTCCTCATGCTGTGCTTGCCGCTCGCGCTGGTCCTGTCATTCCTGCCGCAGTCGTCGCCCGCGACCGCCGCTCGGCCCGAGGCCCAGGCCCTTGATGCTGGGCTCGTGCAGAAAGTCGACGCGCTGGCGGCCGAGGCGCTGGCGAAGCCCGGCGGCGTGGGCCTCTCGGTCGCTGTCGCGCGCAAAGGGAGGATCCTGCTCGAGAAGGGCTACGGCCTGGCCGACGCGGAGTTCGACGTGCAGGCCAACGCAGAGACGTTGTTCCGCATCGGCTCGGTGACCAAGCAGTTCACGGCCGCGCTGGTGATGCTGCTCGTCGAGCAGAAGAAGCTCGCGCTCGACGACGATCTATCGAAGTACGTGCCCGACTTCCCCTTCGGGGGGCGCAAGGTGACGATCGAGCAGCTGCTCGGGCACGTCTCGGGCGTCGCGAGCTACACCGATGTAGGCAAGGCCTGGCAGAAGCTCTGGCCGCTCGAGCTGAGCGACGCGGAGATCCTGGCGCTGACCAACGACAAGCCCTTCGACTTCGAGCCCGGCAGCGAATGGCGCTACAGCAATACCGGCTACTACCTGCTCGGCATGGTGATCGAGAAGGCTTCGGGCGGACGCTACCCCGAGGAGCTGCAGAAGCGGATCTGCGAGCCGCTCGGGCTCACGCGCACGCGCTACGACTCCAATCACGAGCTGATCCGCAACCGCGCGCAGGGCTACGCGTTCGAGAGCGATCGGCTCGCCAACGACATTGCGCTCGGCATGTCGCAGCCCGGGGCCGCGGGCGGGATCATCTCGACCGCCGGCGATCTGGTGCGCTGGCAGATGGCCCTGGTCTCGGGAAAGACCGTGAAGCCCGAGTCCTTCGAGCGCATGCGCAAGCCGGGAGCGCTCCCGAACGGCCGCAACACGCACTACGGCTTCGGTCTGGGGATCGAGGAATGGGAAGGGCGGCCCCGCGTGCAGCACGGCGGCGGCATCTTCGGGTTCAACTCGATGCTCTTCTGGCTGCCGAACGAGGACCTGCACGTGGCCGTGATCAGCAACGGCGAGTCGATCTCCTCTGGCAAGCTCGCCGACGGGATCGCCTTCGCCGCGCTGGGCATCGAGCGCCGCGCCGTGGTGGACGAGCCGATCCCGGCGGAGCTGATCACGCGCCTCTCGGGCGACTTCGATTTCCCCGACATCGGGATGCAGGTGAAGACTTTCGAGCGCGATGGCAAGTTCCTGTTCCAGGCCAAAGGGCAAGGTGCCTTCCGGCTCCTGTGGCAGGGCGGGCTGGAGTTCCGCGCCGACTTCGACAACGACGTCAAGGTGGTCTTCGCCGAGGACGGCAAGTCTGCAGCCGTGTACCAGCGCGGGAAGAAGGCCGACGGCAAGCGCAAGTGACCAGGCACGACCCGGTCGGAAAGGCACGGCGCCGATGACGGTCAAGCGATTGGACAACGTTGGCATCGTGGTGGAATCCCTCGATGCCGTTATCCCTTTCTTCGTGGAGCTGGGCCTCGAACTCGAAGGGCGAGCGACGATCGAAGGAGAGTGGGCAGGTCGCGTCACGGGACTGCCCGGCCAAGTTGTCGAGATCGCGATGCTGCGCATGCCAGACGGACACGGCCGGCTCGAGCTCGCGCGATTCCTCACGCCGCCTGCCGTCGCCGATCACCGGAGAGCCCCGGTGAACGCGCTCGGCTATCTGCGTGTGATGTTTGCCGTCGAGGACATCGACGACACGCTCAGGCGGCTCCTCGAGCGCGGCGCGCAGCTCGTCGGCGAAGTGGTCCAGTACAAGGACGCGTATCGGCTCTGCTACATCCGCGGGCCCGAAGGACTGCTCATCGGGCTCGCGGAAGAACTGGGCTGATCGCGGATCGCCAGCCACGACGGCGAAAGGAAAACCTCAGAGAGGCACGACCTCGAATCCGGCGACGAGCTGCTCGAAATGGGGCACGAAGCGCTCGAAGTAGACGAGGGCGGGTGCCACGCGCTCGAAGACGAAGATGCGCTCGTCGAGTCGGACGATGTACGCGAGGTATTCGATGCGCAGCCCGCTGGGCTCGCGTTCCTTCCAATGCAGCCGGGATGCCGGCGCGCCGGCGATCGTCGCGCGCTCGATCACGAGGTCCTCGATCACGGGCGGATCGGGACGAATGGACTCGCCACGCGAGAGCTTCTCCTTCTTCTTCGCGATCCAGCGCTCGGCCAGCTCGCGCGTCACCAGCTCGACCTGCGGATCGAAGCCGAGCTCCTTCCGGGCCTCCTTCGGTTCGTACGCGACGACCCGGAGCACATCGGGCATGCGGGCGAACCCGGGGCGCCCCGCCATCTGGAACCACCCTCCCCGCTTGGGCACGGCGCCACAGAACTCGGCACTATCGGACGAGCCCGGGTACCCCTGGAGTCCATCGGGGACATGGGTGCGGCAGCGCCCGTCCGGGCTCACGAGGACGAGCTTCAATCCCTCCTCGCGGATCTCCCAGTCGGGCGTGGCGCATCCCCCGAGCAGGATGCAGAGGAGCGCGAGCACGAGTCGCGGCAGCCTCACGGGTGCGCCGCCTTCCTCGCAGGCTGATAATCGCGGAGCAAGCGATCCACGAGCCCGGCGACGTCCTCCTCCGAGCGCAGGCTCGGAGGAGAGAACCGGTTGTATGAGCCGATCTGCGCGACCCACAGCAGGCGCCCAGTTCGCAGGTCGATCAGGCTCAATCCGAAACCCGCGCTCGGCCCGTTCTCGCCCCCGAGGCCCTCCCCGATCTCACTCCCGTTCGCGATCAGGGCCGCAGTCGCGCCCGTGCTCTCGCCGAGGAACGCGAGGCCCGGACCGAGCGTGTGCTCGATGCCGGAGATAGGCTCCCCAGTCACGAAGAGCGGAGCGATGACACCGCAGAGGCCTACGTGCTCCTGCACCCGATCGAGTTCGGCGTCGCTGAGGGCGGGCAGATCGCGCACTTCGAACCAAGCGTCCTGGAATCGGACGCGGAGCGCCTCGAGGACGAGGACGCCCGCCCTGCGGCTCTCCTCCTCGTTGCGCCGCCCCCCGGACTTGGAGTCCAGGAAGACACCGACCGAGGGCGGGAGGATCACGACCGCGACGGGCTCGGCGTTCGGCGCGTCTCCTCCCACGGGACGGCTGCCCCGCGTGTAGGTCATGGGGATCGGGAGGTAGGCGCAGCCGCACGCGGCGAGCGCGGCGAGCAACGCGAGGATCAGCGGCGACGGGCCCATGCGGACTCCGCGATGTGCAAATCCTACGGAATCGTCCCCCGTCGTCAGGTCTGCTTGGGTCTCTTCACCAGGCTGAGGAGGAAGAGCAGCACGACCGCTCCGACGAGGGAGGTGACCAGGGTTCCGAGCAGGCCCCCGTCACTCCAGATGCCCATCGACCGGAACAGGTAGCCACCGAGCAGGGCGCCGAGCACCCCGATCACGATGTTTCCGACCAGGCCGAAGCCGCTCCCCTTGGTGAGATTGCCGGCGAGCCACCCAGCAACGGCGCCGATCAGAAGGAAGTAGACGAGTTCCATTTCGGATCTCCTTTCTTCGGACGAAACGGGATCGAGAACAGGTAGGTGATGGTAACCCGCTGCGCATGATTGCGTCGCGAGGTTCGCCTCTAATGAAGGACTCGACACCTGCCGGCACCAGGAAAGGCCCTGTCCATGCACGTTATTTCGGGTTCGCCTCACCCGACTTCGTCACGGCGTCCAGTGCTCGCTGTACAGCGCGATGCTCCTTCTCCGGCAGCTCCTTCAATCCCCGCTGACCGAGTGCCGTGGCCCGCTCGACGTCTGCCTGGCGTTCAGCCGCCTCGATCAGGGCGGCAATCGTCTTGCCTGTCTTGTCGAACTCGATCAGCGAAGTAGTGATGGCGTCCGCTTCGATGCCGCGCTTCGACGCGAGCAGTGCTTCGAACAGCCGAGTTCCGGACTCGACGACGCGCTGCTTCATGAACGAGTACGCACTCTCCATCGCCTCCATCTCGTCTTCGGATCCACCGGCCCCGACGATGGTTGGAAGGGCACAGGTCTTGATCTTGCCTTCGACGTACTTGGGGGGCTTGTCGAGCAGCCCAACCATGTCTTCGAATCGACCGCCTCGGTAGAGCAACTCCGAGATCTCCTCGAACAACATCAGGCGCGCCACGCCTGGGATGGGGCCGGTCCCCCTGAGTTCGTCGTAGAAGGCGAGTGATCGCTCAGGTTTTTCGAGCGACCGATTCAACGCTACGGCCTCGGTCAAGCTGTCCGAGCTCTTCGGATCCTTGCGGAACCGCTCCTCCGCGGCATCGCGCCGGTCCTCGAGCGCCTTGATCGCAGGCGGGTAGCGGCGGCCGAGCTTCTTGATGTCCATGAGCAAGAAGGAGAGGCGAACTCCCTTGTACACCAGGCTCGAGGCGCCCTCGTCGAAGCACCACAGATACTCCTTCAGGGCCTCCTCGTGCTGCCCGGCCTCGGCGAGCTCATCGGCGAAGTCACTCCTGGCCAGCAGGTCCTTCTCGTGTCCGACGAGCTTCTCCCGCGCGTGCGCGAGCTTCTCCCGCGCGCGGGCGAGCGAGTCCTTCCCCGCCAACGCATCGGTCGCGGCGGACAGAAACTCCTTTGGCTCCTTGAACCCGACCAGGCGATCGATCTGCGTGCCATCGGGCTTCAGGAGCATGATGGTCGGATACGCATCGACGTCGAAGCGATCGGCGAGCTCCGTGTGCTTTTCGGCGTCCAGCTTGAGCGCGACACAGTGACTGCTGATCCACGCCTGGACACTCGCATCCTTCCACGTCTCGTTATCGAGTTTCTTGCACGGCCCACACCAGGTAGTGAAGAAGTCGATGAGGATGGCCTTGTTCTCACTCGCTGCGGCCTCCTGTGCCTGGGCGAACGAGATGTCCCGGAACGTGTCACCCGGACTGCAGCCCGCTAGCTCAGGAAGGATGAGTCCAGGGAGTACCGCGATCGCAAGCGTGGGTCGGCGCATCGTCTTTCCTCCTCGCGCGCGCGGAATCTGCCAGGCCGGGCAAGCTCGACATTCAGCTTGGGCTGCTGGGCCCGCGTGCGTGACAGGATACGACCCCAGGTGACAGGAGCCGACAGAAAGTGAGAGGACGCGACGCGAGGGGGGTGACAGGAGATGACGGCAGACGACCGGATGCGGTCTGCAACCGGCGCCTAGACCGCAACTCGGCATCGAGTGCGACGTCGTGAGCGCGGGTTCGAAGACTCCCCGCTAGCAACCGGGGCTGTCCGTCTCGGCGACCTTCAACATGACGCGAGCCCTCCGGCCCCCCCCGTAGGCGCTGGTGGACCAGCGGCTGGCCCTGATGCGGCTACGCTCCTCGTGCCGGGCGCCCGGGGCCGCCGCATGGCACGGTTCCCGGTCTTGCACCCCAGCTTGTCGGCCTAGCGAGATTTCGAAGAAATCCGCCCCGCAACCGGATTTGCCCGCGGTTTCGAGCAAAACCGCATGTGGACTCTCCCGAATCCGTCGGCACGCCGCTCCTGGCGCGGCTGCGGGGGAATCCGTGTGCGAACCAGTGGGCGCCGGCCCGAAACGTGAACCGTCGGAACAAGTGAGGGGACGAGGGGATGAGCTCCGCAACTCGAACGAGGTCAGTCTGCAATTCCATCGTGGCTTGCGTGTCGGGGGCGTCGGTCCCGCCGGGCCGGACAGGCGGCGTGAGGGGACCCTCACTCGATTCAGAAGTGGAGGATCCTGGGCATGCATGAGATTCCGGACCACATCAACTTCGACTACTTCATCGGTGGTGTCCTGAACCAGGTTGCCGTTGGAAAGCGTGACGTGCAGCTGCACTTCTCAGGCCTGGGCTGCATCGCCATCTATGGGCAGTGCGAGCTCGATGGACGCACCTACGGCGTTGGACCCGCAGCGGGCGCTCCTCTGCTGGAGCTGGTGGACAAGGTGGTCACTGGCGTTCAGATCCACGCACGCAAGCACCTCGAACTGCGGTTTGGAGATCGAACGCTGATCGTGAAAGACTCCAACGCTGGTTGTGGGTCCTACACAGCCGATGGTCCCCACGGACTCATCGCGGTCTAGGCTTCAAGACCCGATCCGAAGGCACTAGGTGCCGTCGGGGTCGCCCTACTTCCGCTCCAGCGGGATGCGTTGCGTGCCGCCGAACTGATCCACGATGGCGCCGGTCACCTTTCCCTGGCCGTCGAGCTGGAACTCGATAGTGGATTCTGGCCAGGGGAGCACGAAGCGCGTCTCCGAGCGCGCGACGAGGGGGGCCTCCGTCGTGTTGCCCGAGACCTTCAGCAACAGCTTGTCGCCGTCGCGGCGGACGGTCACGTCGGTCCCGACTGCCACGTGCGTGTACTCGCCCACGTAGCGGTCCAGGATGTCGGCGGACAGCGCGACCGCAGGTTCTTGGGGTGCCTGTTGCTGCGGCTTCGGCTTGGCGGGCGGTGTCGGGGGTAGCGCGTCCACGAACTCCGCCATGCGCTTCCGCATCGCTTCGTTCGGCAGGCGGCCGATGCCGCCGCCGATGTTCTCGAGCATGTGCTCCGCCTTGGTCGTCCCCGTGCGAGCCATGACGACGGCCGGGTGGCTGAGGACGTACTTCAGGCAGAACTGCGCCCACGTCTTCGCGTCGAACTCGGCGGCCCACTCCGGCAGGGGCACGCTGGTCGCACGATTGAAGAAGCGCGCGCGGTCGAAGGGAAAGTACGCCAGGAAGCCGATCTTCCGCTCCAGCGCGAGCGGCAGGAGCTTCTCCTCGACGCCGCGCCAACCCACGGCGTAGTCGGTGCCGACGAAGTCGATCGGCTCGTTGCGCATGACCGACTCGAGCCTGGCGAACGCAGCGGTGGGCGGATACGGCGGCGTGGCAAGGTCGTGCACGCCGATGTACCGGACGCGCCCCGCCTTCTTTATCTCCTTGAGGACGCCGAGGTACGTCGGCATGTCGGCGCCGGCGCCCACCATGACCAAGTCGATCTTGGACACTTTGAACTTCGCGAACTTCTCCTCCATCGCCGCCTTCACGGCGGCGGCGTCGGGCTTCAGCGGCGGGCCGGTGTATCCGAACAGGGTGGGGATCGAGACGGACAGCGGGGTCGTCCAGAAGAACTTGTTCTGGATCCCGAGCTCGTTGGCAGCCGTGCGAGCGCCCTGCTCCCCCGCAGGCCCGCCGTGCAGCACGTCGACGACCTTGCCGCCGTTGTCGAGCAAGGTCTTGAGGACCTCCTTGATCGCGGCGCCATCCGTGGGTCGCGGTCCGTAGCTGATGACCGGGAGCATCTCACCGGACGACGGAATTGCCCGCAGGATGAGCTTTCCGCTCGGCTTCTGAACGGGCTTTCCGCCCGGTTGTTGAAGTGCGCGGAGCAGCTGCGGAGTGAGCATCAGCGTAGCGCCGGCGCCTGCGGTGATTTCGAGGAACTTGCGGCGATTCATGGGGCGAGAGCGTCCTTGCTCGTGAGAGTCGTTGCGGGGAAGGCATCGTCGCGCACGCTTGACGCCCGATCGTGGGCCGTCGGGATGGGTCGCAACGAATCGCGATGCGTTTGCCTTATATCAGCGAGCGCAGAGCGACCGACACGTCTCGCGGGTAACAGATTGGCTACGGCAGCGTACGCGCCGATGAAGCCATTTCGTTTCGACCAGGTTGAGGCATGTCGTCGGCGGGATGAGCGCGTTCCGCGCAACGCCTGTTGACGGACGCTCCTATTCGACCTGGAGCAGCGACTCCCGGATCTTCCCGAGCGCGCGCATGAAGACCTGGGGCTGATCGAGGCCGGCGCCGAGCACGAGCGAGCCCTGGATGCGGACGACCGCTTCCTCGGCGCGCTCCTTCGCGAGGGAGCGCTTCTGCCCCGCCTCGAGACACAGTCGCTCGAAAGCCTCGAGGAGCGACTCGAAGGTGCTCCGCACCGGCTTCGCGAACCTCTTCCGCTCCGCACTGGCGCACAGGCGCTCGAGCAGGCACGCCAGACGTCCCGAGTCGTACACCTCCTCGACCGCGTCCAGAAAGGCCGCGAGCTTCGCGCGCGGCGCTCCGGGCGCGCGGACGCGCGCGAGCGCCGGCTCGAGCTGCTGCGACAGGTGGGCCATGACCTCGCGGGCCATCTCGGCCTTTCCGCCTGGGAAGTGGTGGTACAGGCTCGACTTGCCGAGCCCGGTGACCTCCGCGATCTCCGCCAGCGATGCGCCATCGTAGCCGCGCTGCCGGAAGAGCAGCATCAGGCGCCCGAGGATCTCGGACTTCGAGGACAGAGCGGCGGGCATGCTGCGCTCCATTGTGTCACATCCCCAGAGGCGGGTTGAAGGGAGAGCGCTCGACGAGCTCCCAGCGAAACGTGCTCGGCAATGCGAGTTCGGTCCAATGCTCCACCGCGAAGTCCCAATGGCTCCCCGGCAGCGCGCCGAGGCTGACGGTGGTGGAACCGGCGAGCTGGAGCACGCGGCCGAGCCCGAAGTCGACGATGGACAGGCCGGCGCGCCTCGCGACGATCAGGTTTCCGAGCGTGTTGTAGAGGCCGTTGCCCGCGTACTCGGGCACGCGGATCGTCCTTTCGTCCCTGAGCTCGAGAAAACCCGGCTCGCCACCGCGGTGGGACGCGTCGGCGCCGCGCGCGGGATGCCGGCTCGCCACGAACATCGTATCCGCGCGGCGCACGAGCGCCTGGCGCTCGGCGTCGAGCTGGCTGCCGCGGGCGCACGCGGAGCCCGCCCGCGGGGCTTGTGCGCCTTCGCGCAGCTGGCGGCGCTGGATGTACTTCGGGCAATTCACGAACGCCTCGCGGACGCCGAGCTCGACGCGTTCCGCGCTCGACGAGGTGACGAATCCATTGACGCGGTAGCGCAATCGCGAGCCGAGGTCGATCGCGAGGATACCGAGCATCCCGCCGGCCCGGAGGTTCCCGAGCAGTGCATCGCCGGACGAGACGTGCATGCTTGCGCGGTCGAGCGCGATGAGCTTGCCGCCGGGGGCGGTCGCGAACCCCGGCGGTCCGAATACCAGCGACGCCCACGGCGTGCCCGCCTCGTCGACGCTCGCGAGCACGAGCATGCGCTGCCGCGCGAGGAACGCCGCGGGCGCCGACTCCACGGCACTGCAGACGATGCGCGAGTTCCGCTCGGCGATCGCTCGGTGTCCTGCCGCTTCCTGCACGGCCAGCTCTCCCTCGTGGAAGACGCCGCCATCCTCGCCCTGCGCGTGCATCGGCCTCGGATCGACCATCGTGGACCTGCTTGAGTGGGGGGGCTCAGAACATCAGCAGGCAGTAGCCGTCCGCCGTGTACTTCGCGAGGCTGGACAGGCCAGCGGTGCCCGGAACACGGTTGTCCTGCAGCAGCTCGAAGCCGTGCTCGCGCGCGGTCTCGAGCGCGCCGAAGACGGTGGCACAGCCGAGCGACGCCCCCGCGACCTTGTCGGCGACGGACTGGTACAGGGTGTGCGCCGGGTGGTCCGCTTGTGTCAACACGCCGGTCCAGCGCGTTCCGGCGCCCAGGAAGACCAGCTCCACCTCCTGGTTCGTCACCTTGAACTCGTACGTGGCGGCCAGCGCGTTGAAGACGCGACCCAGGGCTTCCTCGCCCCCCTTGGGGTCAGACAAGACGATCACGGCAGCTTTCATGGTGTTCTCCTCGGAAACAGGGTTGACTGTACGGAACGATCGGTACAATAGAGCCCCGGGCAGGCGCCGTCAAGCCCCGGCGCCGGATTCGCCACGGACGGCGGCCCGCGGGCATGGTGAAGATCACGAGGAGGACGCGATGGAACGGACAGGTGGTGGCGAACAGCGGCTCACGAGGCGGGACGTGCTGGCCGGGATCTCAGGCCTCGTGGCGGCCCAGGCGTGCCAGATGCCGGCGGATGCGAGCAGCGCGAAGGAGCCGCCAGCGCTGGCAGACGCGCGAATGGAGGAGTTCGTCGCGGAGTGCGTCGCGGCCAACCAGGGCGACCAAGCGCAGGCTGCCGTGAGGGAGGTCCTCGCCCGCCGCGTGAGCGATCCGCGCGCGGCACTCGCGGCCGTCGGCGAGCCGAGGCGGGCCGGGATGACGGTCTTCCATCGCTCGAGCACGCTGACAATCTTCGCGGCGGCCTGGGCGCCGCAGATGAACCTCATGCCGCACAACCACCGGATGTGGGCCCTGATCGGGATCTACACCGGACGCGAGGACAACATCCTCTGGCGACCATCCGGGCAGAAGCTCCAGGCCTGCGACGCGATCGCGCTGTTCGAAGGCGACGTGGCTGCGCTGTCGGAAACCGTGATCCACTCGGTCACCAATCCGCTCGAACGATTCACCGGCGGCATCCACGTCTACGGCGGCGACTTCTTCGCGACGACGCGCAGCCAGTGGAACCCCGAGACGCTGGGCGAGGAGCCTTCCGACGGCAAGGTGATCCAGCGCATCTTCGAGCGCGCGAACGAGCGCTTGCGGAGCTCGGGGTGATGGTACGTGAGCCGGCGAGCGCGTGGAGGCCCCTTGGAGCGGTCTTACCCCGCACGAATCCATGGTTCTGCATCACGGATGGCAGGAAACCAACGCTAGGAATAGCATCAGCGGGCCCACAGGCTCGCGCGCGCCGCTGCGCGCGGGAAGGCCACGCATGCGTCGCTCGCACCGACCGTCGCTCATCGCTGACCCTGCTCGAGCTGGGAGCACTGCGCTGCTGCACACGATTCGAAGGGCAGTTGTCTCCTTCGCCCTCTGCGGGGCCGCGCTTGTTGGAGTACGCGCAACCGCGACAGCGCAGTCGGAGGTCGTTGGGTGGGGATCCCAGGTCTTCAACAGCGCCTGGAACCACGAGGCTTTTGTGGAGGTCGTGGCGGGTGGGTGGCACACGGTTGCGCGCCGTAGCGACGGGTCGGTCGTCGCATGGGGATGGAATTACACGGAGCAGTGCTACGTGCCCGTGCTACCCACCGGCCTCACGTACGTCGGGTTGGCGGCGGGCACGTACCACACGGTTGCGCTCCGCAGCGACGGTTCGGTCGTTCAGTGGGGTGTCCCTCGGAACCCCGTACCCGCACTTCCAGCCGGCCTCACCTATGTCGAGGTGGCGGCTCAGTCGAACCATACGGTTGCGCGCCGCAGTGACGGGTCGGTCGTCGCCTGGGGAGACAATTCCCAGGGTCAGTGCACCGTGCCTGCGCTGCCCACCGGACTCACCTACGTCGAGGTGGCGGCGGGCGCCATCCACACGGTCGCACGCCGCAGCAACGGTTCCGTCGTCGCATGGGGAAGCAATCAGTACGGACAGCGAAACGTGCCTGCGCTGCCCAACGGCCTCACCTACGTCGAGGTGGCAGCGGGCACCAGCCACACGGTCGCACGCCGCAACGACGGCTCCGTAGTCGCATGGGGATTGAATAGCCAAGGCCAGTGCAACGTGCCTGCGCTGCCCAACGGCCTCACCTACGTCGAGGTGGCGGCGGGCTTCTACTCCACGGTCGCGCGCCGCAGCGACGGCTCGGTCATCAAGTGGGGTGGATCTTCGGGCACCGTTCCCGCACTTCCGGCCGGCCTCACCTATGTCGAGGTGGCGGCGGGTGCCGACCACATGGTTGCGAGGCGCAGCGACGGCACGGTCGTCGCCTGGGGAGCCAACGAGCGGTGTCAGTGCAACGCGCCCTCGTTGCCCAACGGACAGAACTACGTCGAGGTATCGGCGGGTGCGTCCCACACGGTCGCGCTCCGCGGGGACGGTTCGGTCGTCACCTGGGGGGAGACCGCCCGCGGTCAGGGGAACGTCCCTCCGCTGCCCAGCGGCCTCGAATTCGTCGGGGTGGCGGCGGGGAGTTACTACACAGTCGCGCGGCGCAGCGACGGCTCGGTCGTCGCCTGGGGAGACAACACCTACGGCCAGTGCAATGTGCCCGCGCTACCCAGCGGCCTCACCTGCGTCGAGATTGCGGCGGGCACCGACCACACAGTCGCGCGCCTCGGCGATGGCACGGTCGTCGCGTGGGGAGACAACACCTACGGCCAGTGCAATGTGCCCGGTCTGCCAATCGGTGTCACCTACGTCCAGGTGGCGGCGGCGCGAAGCGACGGAGTCAATTCCAGGGACTGCACAGTCGCGCTCTGCAGCGATGGCTCGGTGGTTGCGTGGGGGGACAATACCCGCGGCCAGTGCAATGTGCCCGCACCACCCAGCGGCCTCATCTACGTCGAGGTGGCGGCGGGTGGAGATCACAGCGTCGCGCGCCTCAGTGATGGCACCGTCGTCGCATGGGGGGACAACAGCAACGGTCAGTGCAACGTGCCCTCGTTGCCCAGTGGACTGGCCTACCTCGAGGTGGCGGCGGGAATGTTCCACACGGTTGCGCTCCGCAGCGACGGGTCAGTCGTCACCTGGGGAGGAAATTACCAGGCCCGGTACAACGTGCCAGCCTTGCCCGGCGGCCAGACCTACGTCGAGGTCGCGGCTGGGTACTTGTCCGAGGTCGCGCGCACTGAGTCACTGTTGCCGTCCACTTACTGCACATCGAAGGTCAACAGCCTCGGTTGCACGCCGTCGATCGGCTACACCGGCATGCCGACGCTGAGCGGACCGGATGACTTCTGCGTCACAGCCTCGAACGTCCTCAACAGGAAGCTCGGCATGCTGCTGTGGTCCCGTGCGCGGACAAGTATTCCTTGGCGTGGCGGGCTCCGGTGCTTTGCATCACCGTTCACTCGTACGCCGGTCCAGAGCTCGGGTGGTACTCCCGCGGCGCTGGGGAACGACTGCACCGGCATGTACTCGTACAATTTCACGCAGGCGTACATGACCGCTCGCCAGCTTGCCCCCGGATCCAGTGTGTACTGCCAATACTGGAGCAGTGACCCGTCCTTCCCGCAGCCGAACAACATCGGGCTGACCGACGGGCTGCGGTTCGTGGTTGGCCCGTAGGCCGTCATCGCACCGCGTCGCTGGATCGCCCGCCGCCGAGGCTGACACTCATCGTCGCGCGCGCGTAACTCGCGCACTCGCGCAAGCTTGTTTGGAGCGGGCGAAGGGGCTCGAACCCTCGACATTCAGCTTGGAAAGCTGGGACACCGCGAGGTGATTGGAAGCGACTCCTGGTGACTGGATTCGACAGGAATTGACCAGAGGCGGACGGCGAGGCGCACGGTACGAAAGTACTGACGCGACAGAGGAAGCACGCAAGTTGACAGTGGCGGTCGCCTGACGCAGCAGCGGTACGAAGGTACTGAGGTGCCACCGTTCTCGTGGATCTAGGGTGGACCACGATGATGAACACACTGTGGCGGGTTCTCTGGCCCAAGGAACGGAGCGCGCGGCTCCTCCTCCTGCTGTTCGCGATCCTCATCGGAGTCGGAACGGCGACGCGAATCGCGCTGCTCATCCAGGACAGAAGGGATTCGGGAATCGGTGTCGCGGCGTGGGCCCTCGCTACTGGCGCCACGTTCGATGCGCTCGTCGCGATCGTCGTCTTGACCCCTGTCGCGTTCACCCTGGGCATCCGCCGGAATGATCGAGCGCGTCCGCGGCTGCGCATTGTGCTGGTCGCGCTCTTCTCCGCGGCACTGACGTTCGGTGGGTTCGTGGAGTACTTTTTCTTCGAGGAGTTCGACGCGCGGTTCAACCACGTCGCGCTGGACTATCTGCTGTTCCCAAGCGAAGTCGCCGGAAACGTATGGGAAAGCTATCCAGTTCCGCTCTACGTAGCACTGTCCCTTCTGGCCGGCGCAGCGATCGCGTTTCTGATCGAGCGTGCGATGCGCGGTGCGACAAGTTCAGTGCCATGGTGGCCACGGCGGATCCTTCAGGCCGGAATTGCACTCTCGGCCGGCGTCGGGGCATTGGCTCTGCTTTCCGTACTCCCGCCCCCCTCGTGCGGCGACCGCGCGCGCGACGAGATCGCGTCGAATGGGCTCGTACAGCTCACGCGCGCATTTCGCACGGCGAGCCTGAGTTACGCGAGCTACTACCGCACGGTGCCCGAAACGGAACTGAAGAGCCTCGCGCACAGCGAGGTCGGGCTGCCGGACCTAGACGCTCCCGCGCGCACCTTTCGCGCCGTCGAACGACGCACGAGGCCGCTCGACGTCGTCGTGATCCTGGGCGAGAGCTTCGGTTCCGAGTTTGTCGGCATGCTCGGTGGCCGGAGACCTTGCGCACCCGGTCTCGAGCGCTGGTCGAAGGAGGGCCTCCTGCTCACGAATCTCGTCGCGACGGGGAACCGCACCGTGCGCGGACTAGAGGGAGTCCTGTGCTCGTTCGTACCCCTGCCTGGGGACTCGATCTGGAAGCGGGACAAGTCTGATGACGTCGCAAGCGTCGCTCGAGTCCTGCGTGATCAGAACTACAGAACCGAATTCGTCTACGGAGGCGATGGCGCGTTTGACGGGATGAAGTCATTCGCAGTGCGAAACGGCTGGGATCAGTTCCATGAAGACTCGGTCGTCGGAGAGTCGAGCTTTCCCGACGACGCGTACAGGACGATCTGGGGCGTTGATGACGAGCACATCTTCGGGAAACTCCTCGAGCGCCAGCGTGCAGCCGCAGGCGACGGTGTGCCATTCTTCGGCACTGCGCTGACCGTCAGCAACCACAAGCCGTTTCTCACTCCCGACAGCACGCACACCGCCTTGCGCGGAGACAACCTGATCGTCACTGCATGTCAGGCAGCAATTCTGCTCCTTCTCAGCGGACTCGCCTGGAAGGTTCTGGCGAAGCGTGGCGGGTGGGTCTCGACCGGCGCCGTGCTGGGCATCGTCTGGATGGCATTCCTCATCGCGGCCTGGACAAGGGTCCAACCCAGGGATACGCGTGAAGCTGCTGTGCGCTACGCCGACCGTGCGCTGGCAGAGTACCTCGACCATGCCAAAGCAGAAGGGCTGCTTGAGCACACCGTCGTCTTGTTCGTCGGCGACCACGGCGCGCGCGTCTATGGTTCCGAAGAGATCCCCGCTGCGAGCTACCGCATCCCTGCGCTCTTTCTTGCCCCTGATGTGCAGTACTCGAACCGGAGAATCGACCGCTTGTGCTCGCAGGTCGACTTGGCGCCCACACTGCTGTCGCTTGCAGGGATCGACTACGCGGCACCATTCTTCGGGAACGACTTGTTGTCCCAGCCGGCCGACGGGCCCGGCCGTGCCTGGCTGATCCACAACCGCAACATCGGTCTCTTGACCGACACCACTCTCACGGTCCTGGGCCTGCGCGGCACGACCACGTTCTACCGGCGCGAAGGGCGCGGATCCGATCTGTTCGAGCGGCTAACAGAGGAACCAGCCCTGTTGGTGGACGCCGATCGCGCAGCGGCCGTATTTCAGGCCGCATCTGTGCTCTACGAGAGCAAACGCTATCGTCTGCCACATGCTCCCTAGCCGCGCATCCAGGATGCGGTGGTGGGCGACGCGCGTCGCGTTGCCGGCAATCGCACTGGCATGCACTTCGGTCGCACTGGGCCGCTCGGGACTCGACCGCGAGTCCCTCGAGCCGTTCTTCGATCCGCGCGTGAGCGGGTTTCCGTTGCGCGACCAATGGTTCTTCCAGGGCGTCCTCCACATCGGCGGCAAGTACGCCATGATCGTGTGCACCACCGCCCTGATCGCCGGGGCGGCAATCGGCTGGCGGAACGCGCGCTGGGGTCAGCATGCGCGACGCTTCGCCTACCTCGTCGTCTGCTTCCTCGCTACCGTGGCTCTGGCGGGCCTGTGGAAGCATGCCGTGAGACAAGTCATTCCGTGGGACACGGTCGGATTCGGCGGCTTCAAGCCGTGGCCCGGTTCGCCGGGACACGACTCTGTGTCCGAGATCATCGGTTCGCCCGGTGCTCACGCCGCGTCCGGTTTTGCGTGGGTATCGCTGTTCTTTGTCGGAGCATCGTTGCGAACGCGATATCGCTGGCTATGGCTGGCTCCAGGTCTCCTGCTCGGGTTCCTCTTCGCACTGGGTCAGCACGTCCGCGGTGCGCACCAGCCCTCGCACGAACCGTGGTCCATCGTGATCGCGTGGACGGTTGCGGCGTCGATGGCGGTGGTATTCCGCAAGCTGGGCTGGCTCGCCTGGCAAGAGTTCGACGATCCGGCCGAAGAGACGGTCGCGGAACCGGAATCGGCGATCCCCTGGATCGTTGGCTCGAGCGTCGCGTTCGGTGGGATTGCGTTTTTCGCAACGGACATGATCACGGAGCAGGTGGATTGGAAGTACCCCGGCTTCCACGATACGTTTGAAGTCATCGAGGTCACGGTAACCGCCCTGGGCCTGGGTATCGCCGCGTGGTTGCTGGCCGACAAGATCCTCTCGATGCGCGTGCGCGAGCAACAGCGTGTCGAGCACGAGCGTGATCAGCGCTTCCGGACGTTGGGCCGCATGGCCGCCTCCGTCGCGCACGAGGTGCGCAATCCGCTGCAGACCGTGCGCCTGATCGTCGATGAGCAACGCCACGATGTCCCGGGCCTCTCCGACCATCCGCTGCAGCCTGAGTTCGAATCGTGCCTCGAGCGCATCGATCGTGCCGTCGACTTGGTCTACCGGCTCGCACGTCGGGAGGGTGGCGAGGCCGAGACGACGGACTTGGCCCATGCGGTGCGCGAATCCATTGTCGCACTCACGCGGGTATCCGCCGGGCGCGTCGGGTTCGTGTGGTTGCGCGAGCCGCCGCGCGCGACCGTCGTTTCGTCGCGTTCGGCATTGCGCATCGTGATCGACAATCTTCTGCGCAATGCGCTAGAGGCCTCGCCGTTGGGCGAATCCGTCGAACTCGAGCTCTCGGCGCGCGATGCGCACTGGGCGTTGAGCATCCACAACCGTGGTAGCCTGGACAGGCCGAAGTTGCCGAACGGGTCGAGGTCGGGCCTGGGGCTTGGGGTGTCGATCTCGCGTCAGATCGTCAGCAACGCCGGTGGGGCAATCGACTTCGCTGAAACGGATGGACGCGTAACATGCACGCTGACCTGGCCCCGCGAATCCCGACTCGCCAGATGACGCGCGGTCGCATCCTGCTTGTCGAGGACGAGGCGATTGGCCGCGACCTCTTGGCGCGCGGGCTAACCCGCGCCGGCTACGAGGTCGTGGCCGCTGCGGACGGTGCAGAGGCTGCGGAGTTCCTCGGGCGTGAGTTCGAATTCGTCGTCACGGACCTGGTCATGCCGCGCGCCGACGGACTGGCGGTTCTCGCGGAGCTGAATCGGCGAAAGCATCCCGCCATGCGCATCGTGGTGACGAGCTTCGCGGACAAGGATCGCGTGGTTGCCGTTCTCAACCTCGGTGCTGACTACCTGCTCGAGAAGCCGTTCGGCGTCGAGAAGCTGTGCTCGATCCTCGAGCGCTTGCGGACGGAGTGCGCGGATGGCACGGCACACCTGACGCAGTTTTTTCGCCGCCGCCTGCTTGGCCTGCCGCTGACACCAAGGGAGCGCGAGATGGTCGAGATGGTCCTGCAGGGCGACTCGAACAAGCAGATAGCGCGCAAGCTCGGCATTTCGGAGCAAACCGTCAAGAACGCGCTCTCGCACGCCTACGAGAGTCTTGGAATCCAGAGCCGTGGTGAGTTGTTCCATGCCGTCTTTCCGGTTTGAAAGCCGCCACATTCCTGCCACTCCGCGAGGTGCACCAAAGTACTCCGTAGAGCCGCGTCACGGATGGCGGGAAACCGACGCTCGGCATAGGATCAGCGCGCCCACAGACGGAAGTTGAGGGAACAGTAGACGTGCGTTCCCAGCAAGAGTTAACGGCACTGCACCGGGTTGCACACCCCGAAGGACAATTCTCCATGAAGCGATCGATCCTCGCCTTGCTCGTCAACCTCGCCGCCTTCACCACGACTGGCGCAGCGCAGACACCGACGTATCCCGATCTGACCTACGCGACCGTCGGTCCGGCGCCACTCATGCTCGACATCTACATCCCGACCACGGGCGTCGGTCCGTACCCGGTGCTGATCTGGATCCATGGGGGCGCTTGGGCCGCCGGGGATAGAGCGTCGATCCCCGACACATGCGTGAAGGCACTGGCGCAGGGAATCGCTATCGCGAGCGTCGAGTATCGACTTACTTCGCAGGCGGCGTGGTTCGCACCCGAGCCCGTGACGTTCCCGGCACAGATCCACGACATCAAGGGCGCCGTGCGTTGGCTGCGTGCGAACGCGGCTAACTACGGGCTCGACCCGGCGCGCTTCGCGAGCCACGGAGGTTCGGCGGGCGGCCACCTATCCGCGTTGCTCGCGACTTCGGGCGGAGTGAGCGCGCTCGAGGGCGACGTCGGCGGCAACCTCGGCTTCTCGAGCGCGGTGCAAGCAGCCATCGACTATTTTGGGCCCAAGGATCTGCTGCGCCTGAACACCGACGTGATACAGCCGCCGGGCAGCACGGTCGACCACGACTCGCCGAACTCGGCGGAGTCCGACTTGATCGGCTGGAATCAGGCAGGCCAGGGCCTAATCGACATCAAGAACAACCTGAGCAACCCCAACGCGCCGTATCCGTTCCTCGTCAACCTGCTGGCGCAGGCCAATCCCGTCACGTGGGTCGATCCGGGCGACCCGCCGATGTTCATCGCGCACGGCACAAACGACACAATCGTGTCGCGCGTGCAGAGCGCGCGACTCTCGGCCGCGTTGTTCGCCGCGGGCGTACAACACGATTTCCGCGCGATTCCCTTCGCGGGTCACGGGCTCGGCGGTCCGGTCGACGATGCCGCCGTCGCGTTCCTGCGCGAGCAGCTCATCGGTCCGAGGCACCCAGACGTCGGCACACCGTTCTGCTCCGGCGACGGAAGCGCGACCGCGTGCCCGTGCGGCAACGCGAGCGTCGCGGGTGCCAACACCGGTTGCGGGCACTCGCTCGGTGCTGGTGCGACCCTCACGGCTATGGGAACTGCGAGCGTCGCGCTCGACACGCTCGTGCTGCGTGGCGGCAGCATGCTCGATTCGCTGGTCGTGTACCTCCAAAGCGCAACCCAACTCGCGGGCGGAGCTGCCGTCGTCTTCGGCGACGGCGTGAGGTGCATCGGCTCTACGCTGCGGCGCCTCGGCGCGAAGAGGAACTCGTACGGCTGTTCCCAATATCCCGGTGTTCGCGATGCGCCCGTGTCGGTGAGGGGCGGCGCGAGCGCGGGCGCGACGCTGTACTACCAGCTTTGGTATCGCGACCCGATTGCGAATTGCACCAGCGACGACTTCAACATGAGCAACGCCCTCGCGATCACGTGGCTGCCGTGACATGGGTGGACCTCGTAGGGTCCGAGAGTTCGGCCCGGGCTCGCAGGCCCCCGTCCCTCGTCCCGCACCTGGATTCCGCCTGAGCCTCGGCAGGGGCCCGGGCAGACCCTCCGCCACCTAACATTGTGGGGTTCAACGATACGTCTTCCGGTTTGACGTAGTCCTTCGGGGGATCGCAGTCGACTCCGGGGTGACGGCAACTGACGGGCGCTACACGTTGCGCAAGACATTCTTGCGGAAAGAACGAAACCGTTCCGCGGTGTCCCCGGAGGCTGAGCATTCCGAGAGCGCGATGTGAGCGCGCGGGTGCCCCGCGGTGTGCCGGTCCCAGCTCCTAGGCTCTCCTGCGTCCGGCATGGTGCCGGCAACGAAGGAATTGCCAATGACTGCGACGAGACAGAAGGTGCTGGCGGAGGCGCAGAGTCACGGCGGCAAAGCGAGAGGCGGATGTAGAGGTCAAGAAGCACCCGTCACTATGAAAGCGATAAGAAGTCAGGGTGTAGGGGCGATCGGACGTCTGGTCACCGGTGACAGATGAATACGACTCGTGGGGCAACGCGTTCACCGGCAAGATCAAGAAGATCGTTGTGAAGCACAAGGAGTGACTAGAGTGACAAGGCCCTTCGGCGGCGGAACGCTCTCCCTTCACTCGCCGATCGTCCGCCCCACTCGGGCGCCTCATCCTCGCGCGCGCGTAACTCGCGCACTCGCGCAAGCTTGTATGGAGCGGGCGAAGGGGCTCGAACCCTCGACATTCAGCTTGGGAAGCTGACTCTCTACCAACTGAGATACGCCCGCTCGCGAAGTCGCCGCGCAGTCTAGCAGGCGCAGGCGGGGTAGCAAGTCGTCCCGAGGCAGCGGCGCAGCGCTAAGCGACGCGCCGGGCCGCTGCGAGGCGGTAGAGCGCGTCCTTGCGCGCCGCTTCCTCGCTGCGGCACGCGTACACGAGCTTCGCGTCGTGGTCGTCGTCGCTGGCGACGGCCTTCGCGATGGTCGCCTCCCAGGGCGGCGCGTCGGCCGGGAACTTCGTGTCGAACGCGGGCGCGCCCATGCGCACGTAGGCGGCGAGCAGGCCTTGCGCGTGGTAGCGCAACGCGAGATCGCGCTCGGGGAAGAAGGGCAGGAGTACGCGCAGGGAGTGCGTCGAGGTGAGCGCGTGGAGCGCGGTGAAGTTGAGCGTCGAGGCGTAGAGCGCGAGCACGGCCTGGGCCATCTGCTCGAGCGTGTCCTCGCGGACCTCCAGCGAGCCCGCGATATCCGCGAAGCCGTCGAGCCGGGCCGCGTTGCGGATGCGCTCCGGGTTCGAGTTGCCGGAGAGCGTCGCGCTCGCGAGCGCGGGCGTCGCGCGCACGCGCGCGAGCAGCGCGGCGAAGGAGGGCTCGCCGCCCTTGGCCTTCTCGAGCGGCCCGAGCGGGAAGGGTTTGATCGCCCAGTAGGCGAGACCGTGCGCGATCTCCGCGTCATCGCCGAAATCGATGCCGTAGCCGGTGCGGATCAATCCGTGGAAGAGCTCGCTCGCCATCGAAGGCGCGAAGCTGCCGAGCAGGTCGCGCAGTGCCTTCTCGCGCCCACGCTCGCGCAGCTCTCTGCCGAAGAACTCGACGAAGCCGTGGACTGCATCGGCCTGGCCGAGCTGCTTCTGCCACGTATCCTTGGTCACCGCGGGACCGCCGGCGGGGAGGGGATCGAGGCGCGTGGAGTAGTCGGCAGCGAAGGCGCGCATGCGTTCGGCGGAGGCACCGAGGGCGTGCAGCGCGAACAGCTCCATCGAGAGGTGGTTCGCAAGACCGCGCTGGTAGATCGGGTGATTCTTGCGGTTCTGCGCGATCAGCTCGGCGAGCACGCGCGCGCGTTCGTCGTCTCCCGGCGGGCGGTTGGCCTGGGCGTTCGCCGCCGCGGCCGTGATTCCGAGCGCTGCGGCTCCGGCCGCGAGCACCTCACGACGCGAAGGTTGTTGGTCCATGATCGGCTCCGAGAGCAGCCTAGCACCGCTCGCGCCGTTCGGTAGCGGAGCTGCGCTAGACTTCTGTCCCGGCTTCCGCGATGCCCGAGCTGCCCGACATCAGCGCCTACCGCGAGGCCTTGGCGCTGCGCATCGACGGGACGCGACTGGAGCGGGTGCGGCTCGCGAGTCCGTTTCTGCTGCGTACGGTCGAGCCCACGCTGGGCGATTGCGAAGGTCGGCGTGTGCTCGAAGTGCGGCGGCAGGGCAAGCGCATCGTGGTGGCGCTCGAGGAGCAGCTCTACCTCGTGCTGCACCTGATGATCGCCGGGCGGCTGCGCTGGCTCGAGCGCGGCGCGAAGCTCCCGGGCAGGCTCGGCCTGGCGGCCTTCGACTTCGAGGGCGGGACGCTGGCCCTGACCGAAGCGGGCACGAAGCGCCGCGCGAGCCTGCACGTCGTGCGCGGCGAGGGCGCCCTCGCGGCGCACGATCGCGGCGGCATCGAGGTGCTCGCGTGCTCGCAGGCCGAGTTCGAGGCGGCGCTGGCACGCGAGAACCACACGCTCAAGCGCGCGCTGACCGATCCACGCCTCTTCAGCGGCATCGGCAATGCGTACTCCGACGAGATCCTGCATCGAGCGCGACTCTCGCCGCTGCAGTGGACGAGCCGGCTGGACGCGGGCGAGCGCGCAAGATTGTTCGAAGCGACGCGCGGCGTGCTCGGAGAATGGGCCGCGAAGTTCGTGGGGGAGGCGCGCGAACGCTGGCCGGAGAAGGTCACGGCCTTCCGCGAGGAGATGGCGGTGCACGGGAAGTTCGGCAAGCCTTGTCCCGTCTGCGGCGAGCCGGTCCAGCGCATCGTCTACGCCGAGAACGAGTGCAACTACTGTGCGCGCTGCCAGACCGGGGGCCGGCTGCTCGCCGATCGCGCGCTCTCGCGCCTCTTGCACGGCGACTGGCCGCGCACGCTGGAGGAGCTGGAAGAGCTGCGCGGCGGCGGAGCTGGTATAAAGCCGGAATGAAGCTCCCCCGCCTGTTCCTCGCGCTGCTCGTTTCCGTTCCCGTCTTCGCGCAGCAGACGCCGGCACCCGCACCGGCGGTCGCACCGGCGCCCGCGCCGGATCCCGCCGCGTACGCCAAGGAGCATTACACCAAGCGCGAAGTGAAGATCCCGATGCGCGACGGCGTCGAGCTCTTCGCGGCGGTCTACTCGCCCAAGGACGCGGGAACGAAGGGCGCGCAGGCGTACCCGATCCTGCTCTGCCGCACGCCCTACAGCGTCGGCCCCTACGGCGCGGACGCGTTCAAGAACTCGATCGGTCCGAGCGAGGTGGCGATGAAGGAGGGCTTCATCGTCGCCTACCAGGACGTGCGCGGCTGCTACATGTCGGGCGGCGAGTTCGTCGACGTGCGACCGCAGATCGTGGGCAAGAAGGAGAAGCAGTTCGACGAGTCGAGCGACACCTGGGACACGATCGACTGGCTGGTGAAGAACGTCCCCGGCAACAACGCGCGCGTGGGGATGTGGGGGATCAGCTATCCCGGCTTCTATGCCGCCGCGGGCATGATCGATGCGCACCCGAACCTCGTCGCGGTCTCGCCGCAGGCGCCGATCGCGGACTGGTGGTTCGACGACTTCCACCACTGCGGCGCATTGTTCCTGCCGCACGCGTTCAACTTCCTCTCGGGCTTCGGCCGGCCGCGGCCGCAGCCGACGACCGAGCGCCGCAGCCGCTTCGACCACGGCACGCGCGACGGCTACGAGTTCTTCCTGAACGTCGGCCCGCTCTCGGAGGCCAACCAGCGCTGGTTCAAGGGCGAGGTCAAGTTCTGGGACGATCTGGTACAGCACCCGAACTACGACGAGTTCTGGAAGGCGCGCAACCTGAAGCCGCACTTGAAGAACGTCGCGCCTGCGGTGCTGACCGTCGGCGGGTGGTTCGACGCGGAGGACCTGTACGGCGCGCTGCACATCTACTCGGCGACCGAGGCGCAGAATCCGGGCGTCCAGAACATGCTCGTCATGGGCCCCTGGGCCCACGGCGGCTGGTCGCGCTCCGACGGGGATCGGCTGGGCAACGTCAGCTTCGGCGACAAGACCGGGCCGTACTACCGCGAGAAGATCGAGCTCGCTTTCTTCAACCGCCACCTGAAGAAGAAGGACGAAGGGCGTCCGGTCGAAGCGACGATGTTCGAGACCGGCACGAACAAGTGGCGCGAGTTCGACACCTGGCCGCCGAAGGAGCGCGTTCCGCGCAGCCTGCGCTTCGCGGCGGGCGGCAAGCTCGTCGTGGAGCAGGCCGACGCCAAGGCGCCGGCCGAGAAGGGCTTCGACGAGTTCGTCAGCGATCCGCTGCGTCCGGTGCCCTTCACCGCGGCCGTCGCGATCGGGATGACGCGCGAGTACATGACCGACGACCAGCGCTTCGCCACTCGGCGGCCGGACGTGCTCAGCTGGCAGACCGACGTGCTGGCCGAGAACCTGACGCTCGCCGGCCCGCTCGACGCGCAGTTGTGGGTCTCGACCGACAAGAGCGACTGCGACTGGATCGTGAAGCTGATCGACGTCTTCCCCGCGGACGAGAAGAGCCCCGAGTGGATCAACCCGATGGTGAATTCGAGCGGCTACCAGATGATGGTGCGCAGCGAGGTCATGCGCGGCCGCTTCCGCGACGGCTACTCCGAGCCCAAGGCCTTCGAGCCCAATGTGCCGGTGCTCGTGCGCGTGCCGCTGCAGGACGTGCTGCACACGTTCCAGAAGGGCCACCGCCTGATGGTCCAGGTGCAGAGCACCTGGTTCCCGCTCGTCGACCGCAACCCGCAGGTCTTCCTGCCCAACATGTACACGGCCAAGGAGTCGGATTGCGTCACGGCCGTGCACCGCGTCTGGCGCGAGGGCGAGAAGAGCTCGCGCGTGCTCGTCGGCAGCCTGCCCTGAGCGGCAGCTAGAGCGTGCTGCGGAACAGTCCCTGGCCCCACTCGTTGAAGATCGTGTAGTTCGAGTCGCGCGCGACGTCCATCAGCGAGAGCGGCGCGAAGCGGCCGAGCATCATGCCGATACCCTCGAACGCCGCCGCGCGGCGCTCGCTCGAGATCGACTTCGTTCCCAGGATCTCGTTCAACCTGCGCAGCGAGTCGAACGAGGCGTGGAAGCCCAGCGCGGTCGCCGCCATCGCCTGCAGCTCGGGATCGTTGAGCGTGTCGAGCGTGCGGGAGATCAGCTCGACGTCTTCCGCGCGGCCCATGCAGCCGAGCGCCTGCGCGATCGCGGCGCGCACCAGGGGCGAGCCGTCGAGGGCGAGGTTCTGGCGCAAGAGGCCGTGCGCCTCGTCCCCGCCGAGCAGCGCCAGGGCCGTGGCCGCGTACATGCGATTGCGCGGATCCGAGGCTTCGCACAGCCCGCGGCTGAGCATCGGCAGGGCGCGCTCGTCGCGCACGAGCCCCGCGGCGAGCCAGTAGGCGCTGCGGCTCTGCGGGTTGGTCTCGCGCTGCACAGCTTCGCGCAGCGCAGCAGCGAGCGGCGCATCGGGTGTCTTGCGCCCGAGGATCCCGAGCGCGAGCGCGCTCCAGGGGCGCATCGAACCGGGATTGCCGACCAGTGCCTGCAGCAGGAATGCGCGTGCGCTCTCGCCTCCGCGGCGGCCGATGGCCGTCAGGATGAACCCGCGTGTGAGCGATTCCGCTTCCTGCTCGTAGGCCGCGAGCAGCGCCCCGAGCGCCTCGGGATCGGGCAGCTCGCCCAGCGCCAGCGCGGCCGAGCGGCGCAGGTCCAGACGCGGTCCGTTCAGGAAGGACCGCAACCGCGCTAGCGTCAGGTCCGACTGCGAGCAGCCGAGCGCCTCGAGCGCACGGCAGCGCACGATCGGCGCCTCGCTCTCGTCGCTCGCGAGCTGCACGGCCAGCGCCTCGAACTCCGGGCAGGGGGCGAGGCGCTCGTAGATCATCGCCGCGCAACCGATCGCCTCGCGCTCCGACTTCGTGCGCGCGAGGACGCGCTGTGCCAGATTTCCGTCCACGGCGCGCGGGAATCCGCGCTGGCGGCCCAGCGCGAGCGCGACGAAGGCGTGCGCTTCGGCGGCCGGCGAGATGCGCTCGTGGCCCAGCCCGTCGAGCGTTCCGTCCTTGGCGATCGTCAAGAGCAGCCCGGCGGCCTCGCGCGCACCCGTTGCGCCCAGGCCGAGCAGCGCCCCGTGCCGGACGTCCATGTGCGCGTCGCCGAGCAGCTCGACCAGCCTCGGGATCGCGGCCGCACCTTCGACGCGGCCCAGCGTGATCGCCGCGGTCGAGCGCAGGCGCGAGTTGCCGTCGCGCAGCGCGTCCTGCATCGCAGGTGCGAGGGCCGCGCGCATCGAATCGGCGAAGCGCTGCAGGGCAGCGAGCGCGTCATCGCCGCTCGCGGGTGCGGACATGAGGTCCAGCCGATTGGGGCGCAGGAACTCGGCCTTGTTGAACTCCCACCACAGGTACCAGCTGTCATCGGTGGTCAGCGTGAGCGTGGGGGTCGAAGGCACGGGGCTCGGCGCCAGGCCGGAGCTGCCTGCTCCCGCCCCCGTGCCGTGCGCGCTGCCGCCTCCGTTCGTCGGTGTCGGCTGAGGCTGTCGGCCGCTGCCGCCGCGCGGACCTGGATTCGATCCCGGAGAGCCCACCGAGCCGCTGCCAGCGGGAACCGTGTCGCCGTGACCGGATTTCGGTCCGCCGTACGGCTTGCCCGTTCCGCCCTCGGAACCATTGGACCCGGAGTCGTTACCTCCGGGTGTCGTGGTCACGGGCGGCCACTGGCACGTGCCATTCGCAGTCAGCACCAGGAAAGCGGGCAGAACGAGAACCAGGGTCGTGATCTGCATGGGGGGCCTTTCGGTTCGGGCGCACCCCCTAGGCAATCCGCGTGCCCGCGGCGTGGAATCAGGAAGCGCCGGCCTTGGCCTGCTTGCGCGCCGCCTTGAGCCGGTCGACCTGCGTCAGGCTGCGCTTGCGCAGGCGCAGCGTCTTGGGCGTCACCTCGAGCAGCTCGTCGTCCTCGATGTACTCGAGGCTCTCCTCCAGCGACATCACGTGCGCGGGCGGGATGCGCACGTTCTCGTCGTTTCCCGCCGAGCGGATGTTGGTCATCTTCTTCTCGCGGCAGACGTTGATGTCGAGGTCGTCGTCCTTGTTGTTCTCGCCGACGATCATGCCCTCGTAGACCTGCGAACCGGGCTCGACGAAGAACGTGCCGCGATCGAGCAGGGCGAACATGCCGTAGGGCACCGCCCGGCCCGTGCGGTCGGCGACCAGGACGCCGTTCGTGCGCGTGGGGATCGGGCCGCCGTCGGGGCGCCATTCCTCGAAGATGTGGCTCAGGATCGCCATGCCCTTGGTCATCGTCATCAGCGCCGTGCGCGCGCCGATCAGGCCGCGCGAGGGCACGAGGAACTCGAGGCGCGTTTGCACGCCGACGGGCTCCATGTGCGTCATCTCGCCGCGCCGGCGGCCGAAGTACTCGATCACCTTGCCGGCGTGATCGGTCGGGACGTCGATCACGGTGCGCTCGAAGGGTTCGCTGCGCTGGCCGTCGACGGTCTTCAGGATCACGCGCGGCTTGCCGACGGAGAATTCGAAGCCCTCGCGGCGCATGTTCTCGATCAGCACGCCCAGGTGCATCACGCCGCGGCCCTTGAGCTCGTAGCCGTCGTTGCGCTCGGCGTTGGCGAGGTGCAGCGCCACGTCGCGCAGGCAGGCCTTCTCGAGGCGCGTGAGGATCTGGCGGCTGGTGACGAACTGCCCCTCCTGGCCGGCGAAGGGCGAGTTCGACACGTAGAACTCCATCGAGATCGTCGGCTCGTCGAGCTTGATCGTCGGCAGGGGCTCCTGGTTCTCGACCGGGCAGAGCGTGTCGCCGATCATGATCTCGTCGATCCCGGCCACGACCGCGATGTCGCCGGCCTTGACCTCTTCCACGGCGATGCGATTGAGACCCTCGTAGCGGTGCAGGCCCTTGACCGGGCAGACCGGCGCCTTGTCGCGCCCGACGTGGCACAGCGCGTAGCGCGCGCCGTTCTTGATCACGCCGCGCACGACGCGTCCGATGGCGATGCGGCCGAGGAAGTCGTCGTGGTCGAGCGTCGCCGCCTGGAATTGCAGCGGGGCGTCGTAGTCGAGCTCGGGCTCCGGCGCGTGATCGAGGATCATGCGGAACAGGGGCTCGAGGTCAGCGGGCTCGTTGTCCGGCTTGTCGACCGCCCAGCCGTCGCGGCCCGAACCGTAGACCACGGGGAAATCGAGCTGGTCGTTGCGCGCCCCGAGCTCGACGAAGAGGTCGAAGATCTCGTCCAGCACCTCGCCGGCGCGCGCGTCGGGCCGGTCGACCTTGTTGATCATGACCAGCGCCTTGAGGCCGTTCTCGAAGGCCTTCTTGAGCACGAAGCGCGTCTGCGGCATCGGGCCCTCGGCCGCGTCGACCAGGAGCAGCACGGCGTCGGCCATGCGCAGCGTGCGCTCGACCTGCCCGCCGAAGTCGGCGTGGCCGGGCGTGTCGACGATGTTGATCCTCGTTCCGTGGTATTCGATGGCCGTGTTCTTGGCCAGGATCGTGATCCCGCGTTCGCGCTCCTGGGCATCCGAGTCCATGGCGCGCTCCTGCACGTGCTGGTTGGCGCGGAAGGTGCCCGCGAACTTGAACATCGTGTCCACCAGCGTCGTCTTGCCGTGGTCGACGTGGGCCACGATGGCGATGTTGCGGATGGGCTTCTTGTGCTGCATGGGCGGGGGCTCGGGCGGCGATCGAGGGCAAAGAGGATACGGGCCCGCCGCCCGGCCCACAATGGGGAGCTCTACGCGACGAGCGACTGGAAGTCGGGCAGCGAGCGCAGGACGTCGAGGTCGGCGTTGCGCGCCAGCTCGGAAGTGATGCAGTAGCCGCGCGTGACGGCGATCGAGAGCGCCTCGAGCGAGTCGTTCAGGTCGCCCAGGATCGCCAGCACGATCGCGGCGTGGAAGGCCGTGTAGCCGTCCTTGGGAGCGAGCTCGCGCGCCTGTGTGACCGCATCGCGCGCTTCCTCGTGCCGTCCCGCGCGCGCGAGCAGCATGGCCATGTGCAGGCGCGCTTCCTGGCAGTCCGGGACCGCGGCAAGCTGCGCCCGTGCGGCCGCGATGCCCTGGTCGGCGACCTGCAACGCTTCCTCGTAGCGGTTGAGGCGCATCAGCACGCCGTAGAGATGGTCGTAGGAGCCAATGTGCGTGGGATGCAGCGTGACGGCCTTGCGCAAGAGCGGCGAGGCCTCCTTGAAGTTCCCCTGGCGCGCATAGACCGCGCCCAGCAGGCGGTGCGCGAGCCACTCGTTCTGGTTGAGCTGGATCGCGAGGCGGTATTCGCGTTGCGCGTCCGTCGAACGGTTCGTGAGGTGGTACGCGAAGCCGAGCGCGGTGTGCGCTTCGGCGCACTCGGCGCTGCGGGCCAGCGCGCGCGCGGCCTCGGCGCGCGCCTCGTCGAGGTAGCTCGTGTCGCCGTCGAAGTAGAGGTACTTGCGCACCAGCGCCTCGGCCAGGCCGGCGTAGGCCAGCGCGCAGTAGGGATCCGCCTCGATCGCCGCGCGGAACGAGGTGATCGAGCCCAGGAGGTGCTTGGTGGTGCCGCGGTGCAGGAGCTCGTGCGCGCGGCGCGCCAGGGCCAGCGCGCTGCCGGCGTCGCGCCGCGGTCCGGCCGCCGGCCGCAGGGCGATCGCGGAGAGTTGCTTGCGCACCACGCGCACCACGCCCCGCACGAGCGCCTCCTGCAGCGCCCAGTCGTTCCTGTCGCGCTGCTGCACGCTCTCGCGGATGACCTCGTAGGCGGCGCTGCCATGCGCGCCTCCGGTCTCCTGCGTCCAGCGCTCCAGCACGAGCTCGAGCCGGCCCTCGACCCCGTCGACCTCGAGCATCAGGCGCAGCACGTAGTCGAAGGGCGTCCCCGCCCCGGGCAGGCGCTCGCTCTCCAGGCGCGCGATCTTGAGATCCTTCAGGCGTGCGAGGTTGGCGGCCACGTCCTTGAGCAGCGACGAGGCGATCGCGCTGCAGGCCTCCGGGTTCTCGCCGCCGCACACGAGCGGCGGCATCACGATCGTCCCGCTGAGCGTGATGGGCGCCGCGGCCACGCTGCGCGAGCCGTCGAACATGCCTTGCAGAACGCCCTTGGCCTCGATCGCGCTCGAGTAGCGGCGCGCCGGGTCGGGCTCGAGGCACTTCATCAGGAAGTCCTCGAGCAGCGGCGGGAAGTCGGGCCGGACCTGTGCCGGGCGGCGCAGCTTGCCGTCCAGGATCGCCATGCAGACCTCGGGGAAGCTCTTGCCCGGGAAGGGCAGCGCGCCGGTGAGCGCGTGATAGAACACGGCCCCGAAGGCGAAGATGTCGGAGCGCAGGTCGAGCTCGTCGCCGCGCACCTGCTCGGGCGACATGTAGAGCACCGTTCCGACCAGCATCCCGTTCTGCGTGATCGTGGCCTCGTTGCGCGCGCGCGCGATGCCGAAGTCGAGCAGCTTGACGGTGCCGTCCTCGAGCAGCATCACGTTGCCGGGCTTCAGGTCGCGGTGGATCAGCCCGTTCTGGTGCACCAGCTCGAGCGCCCGGGCGACCTCGAGCGCGATGCGCAGGCCGTCGTCGTAGGAGAGCGGCTGGTCGCGGATGACCTTGTCCAGGGTCCGGCCCTGGAGGTACTCCATCGCGATGAACGAGGTTCCCTCGTGCCGCCCGTACTCGTAGATCGTCGCGATGTTGGGGTGCACGAGCTGCGAGGTGTGCTGCGCCTCGCGCAGGAAGCGCGTGTCGGCGGCCGGATCGATCTCCGCATTGCCGCGCAGGATCTTCAGCGCGACCGTCCGCCCGAGCTGCTGGTCCAGCGCCCGATAGACCTCCGACAGCGGACCCTCGCCGAGGCGGTCCTGCTGCGGGTCGAACACGAAGTGGGCGAAAGTCTGGGACATCGAGGGTGGGGGACGTTCGTTTCTCGGCCGCCGGCCGACCGGGACATTATGGAAGCCCGGATGCGCGGGTGGAATGGGGCGATCCCTCCCGGAGAGGCCCCAGGCCCTGGCCAGAGCTCGCGGCGTATGTCAAACAGTCCGCGCATGCCTCCCGCCGTTCGACGAGAGCCTGAACCCGACGCCCGTGCGGAGCTCGCGCCCTTCGCGGAGGGCGACTTCCATGCGCTCTCGAGCGGCCTCGCGCGCGATCCGCAGTACAACGACAAGCGCCTCGAGACGCGCCGCAAGCTGCTCTCGCTCGCCAAGGTCCTCGCGGCCCGCGCCACGGCCGAGTGCGGGCTCGCGCTCGAGCCGCGCACGAGCCTGCACAACCCGACCTCGTTCAACCAGATGCAGGTGCGGCGCCTGTGGGCCTACCTGACGCGCCCGAAGAAGGAAAAGACGCGCCTGCGGCAGACGCTCGGATCCGATCTCGGCAAGGACCTCGACGCGGCCTACCGCAACGCATTCCTGTGCGCGGCGATCGAGGGCGACGGCTTCGAGATCTCGCTGCGCATCCACGCCGACGCCTGGTTCGACGGACAGAACCTCTTGAAGCGCGTCGCCGGCGGCGGATTCGACGAGTGGAAGCGCCTGCTCAACGCGCTCGGCGGCTACCGCCTGCGTCTCGCGGACTGGAAGGGGGAGTGGCTGTGCGGAAGTCTGACGCGCGAGAAGCTCGAGGAGTTCCTGCGCTTCTACAAACCAGGCGAGCACGCGCTCGCGGTCGAGCGCCGAATTGCCGCCCCGCAGGGCGCGCGCGGCGAGTGTCTCGCGCCGGAGTTCCCCGCGCGCGTCGTCGACGAGCTCGTGCGCCTCGTGCCGCTCTACCGCTTCAGCGCCTGGTCCGAGGAGAGCGACTGGCTCTTCCGCAAGCCCTGAATCGGACGGACGGGAATCGTGCTAGTCTCGGGGGGATAGGAGGTCCGCCTCGATGCACATCGACTCGCGCGCCCTGGCGTGTCTCGCGATCCTGCTCGCGCTGCTCTCGGCGCCCGACGAGAAGCCCTGGGAGCTCTCGCCGCCCGCTCCCACGATCCGCTTGCGCCCCGAGAAGCTCGAGCAGCTCGAGGGCGAGACCTGCGGCACGTGCCACGCGGACGTGCTCGCCGAGTGGGTCTCGAGCGCGCACGCGATCAGCTGGCAGGACGAGCTCTATCGCGAGGCGCTGAAGGAGAAGTCGCGGCCCCAGGCGTGCTGGAGTTGCCACATACCCAAGCCGCTCCTCGCCTCGGGCCTCACCGAGCGCGTCGAGGCGCGCAGCGAGCACCAGGCGCTCGGCATCTCCTGCGCGAGCTGCCATTTGGCCGCCGACGGCAGCGTGCTCGGCCCCGCGGGACGTGCGAGCAGCGCGCACGCCTCGCGCGCCTCGGATTTCATGACCGAGAAGGCCTCGAGCGCGCTGTGCAGCGTTTGCCACTCGACCAATATCGGCCCGGTCGTCGGCATCGCCAAGGATTTCGAAACGTCGAAGCAGGCCGAGCGCGGGCGCAGCTGCGTCGGTTGCCACATGCACAGCCTGGAGCGCCAGCCGGCTCGCGGCGCGCCCGAAGGCGCCGCTGCGTACCGCGGCCGCAGCCACGCGATCCAGACCCCGCGCGATCCGTCGTTCCTCGCGCGCGCCTTCGAGCTCACGCTCGCGATCGACGGCAAGCGCAGCGTGATCACGATCAAGAACCGTGCGGGCCACCGCGTTCCGGGCCTGATCGGGCGCGAGATCCGCTTCGAGGCCGAGTTGCTCGACGCGCAGGGCCAGAAGCTCGCCAGCGGAGAACTGACATTCGACGCCGAGCGCTACCTGCCGGTGGACCAGAGCGCGCAGTTGCCGCTCGCGGCGGTGGGCAAGAAGGTGCGCATCGTCGGCTTACACCGCGACCCGCGCGCGGACGCGCCCGTGCGCTTCCTCGAGCGCGAGCTCGAGCCCGGGCACTGACGCGGCGTCGTCCAGGGGTCTGCATGCCCGGCGCACTGCTCCTGTCCGCGATCCAGCTGGCCGCGAGTCCGCAGGGCGCGCAGGATCCACAGGGACGCGCCTTCTCGATCCACGGCAGCTTCGGGCTGCGCTACCGCGCGCGCTGGAACGGAAACACTTCCGACCAGGACCTGGCCGAGTCGCTGACGCTCGAGCTCGGCGACGCCGCGCACGATGCGCTGACGGCGAGCATCTCGGCCGAGGCGCGCCAGGACATCGACGGGCTCGCGCTCGGCTCGAACTCGACGTACTACGAGCTCGAAGACACGCACGGGGACGCCTTCGACGGACAGCTCTATCATGCCTACGTGGATGTGCACGCCGCGAGCGGGTGGGAGACGCTGCGGCTGGGCCGCCAGACGATCGTCGACACGCCCGAGACGGCCTGGATCGACGGCCTGCGCGCCGAGACGCGCGAGTTCGGCGGCGCGCGCACGCGCCTGGGCGCGTACGCCGGCGTGCCGGTGCAGCGCTACGGCGGCTATACCGATGGCGCGGCCGTGTACGGCGCCTTCGCCGAGGTGCGTCCGTGGAGCGGCGGCCGCGTGCGCGGCGACTGGCTGCACGCCGAGGACGACGTGCGTCTGGGCACGCTCTCCGACGATCTCTTCGGCGTCGGCTTGTGGCAGAGCCTGTGGACGAACCTGCGCCTCGACGGCCAGTACACGCGTCTCGAGGAGCTCGACCGCGACCTGCGCCTGCGCGCGAGCTGGATGGCCAGCGATTCGGATCTGGTCCTGAGCGCGACCTGGTACCGGCTGCTCGAGCCGCAAGGCCAACTGGCCGTGCCGCTCGATCCCTTCTACGCGACGCTGCACACGCTCGAGCCCTACGAGCAGTTCGGCCTGCAGGTCTCGAAGAGCCTCACACGCCACCTGCAGCTCCAGGCCGGTTACGACGCGCGGCGCGTCGAGCAGGCCGAGGACGTCGGCGCCTTCAACCGCGACTTCGACCGCGGCTACGCCACGCTGACCGCGACGGGCCTCCTCCCCGCGGCGCTCGACCTCTCGCTGACGGGCGAGATCTGGGATTCGGAGCAGAACGACCTGCGCACTCTCGGCGCGGAACTCGCGCGCTGCTTCGCCGAGCGGCTCGAGGCCTCGCTCGGAACCTACTACTCGCTCTACGAATACGACCTGTTCCAGGCGCGCGAGCTCGACCACGTGCGCGTCTGGTACCTGAGGCTACTGTTCGACCGCAGCGCGACGATGCCGCTCGAGCTGCGCTACACGTTCGAGGACAACCCGAGCGACAGCTACCACGACCTGCGGATGGGGGCGACATGGCACTTCTGACGCGATCCCGCGCCGCCCGGATGGCGGGACTTCTGCTGCTGCTCACGTGCGCCGCGTGCGCCGCGTTGCGCGAATGGTTCTCCGGCCCGCGGCGCCTGGCCTTCAGCCACGAGCGCCACGTGACGCTCGAGAAGCTGGCCTGCGCCAACTGCCACGCCGACGCTCTCGCAGCCGACGATCCGGGGATGCCGGCGCGCGACACGTGCGACGTGTGCCACGTCGAGATCGATGCGCAGCGCGCGCCCGAGCAGCGCATCGACACGCTCTTCCGCGGCACGGAGTACGCGGCGCAGCACGCCGTGCGGCTCGCGGACGAGGTGCTCTTCTCGCACAAGCTGCACACGACGGGCCAGCAGGCCTGCAATGCCTGTCACCGCGGGATCGAGCACTCCGGCGACGTCCGTTTTCTCGCGCAGGTGCAGATGGACGATTGCACGCGCTGCCACGCGGAGCGGACGCACTACAAGGGCGAGGACTGCGCGCTGTGCCATCGCGAGGTCGCCGCGAGCTGGGCGCCGCCCAACCACAAGGCCAACTGGACGCGCGCTCACGGCCTGATCGCGCGCGCGAAGAGCGAGGTGAGCGCGGAACGCTGCGACCTGTGCCACCAGCCGGCGAGCTGCGAGCAATGCCACCGCGTCCAGGCGCCCGAGAACCACACTCCCTACTGGTACGAACGCGCCCACGGGCTGGTCGCGATGGATGACCGGCAGAACTGCGCCGCCTGCCACGAACCCGAGTCCTGCGAGCGTTGCCACGCGACGGCGCGGCCGCGCAACCACGTCGGCACCTGGGGCGCGCCGCTGGCGACGCATTGTCTCTCGTGCCACCAGCCGCTGCGCAACGAGGGCTGCGCGGCCTGCCACCAGGCGACACCTAGCCACCGGCTCGCCCGTCCCCAGCCGCCGAGCCACTTCCCTGGCATGAACTGCCGGCAGTGCCACGGTCTCACTCCCACTGCGCCCCTCCCGCACGTGGACAACGGCGACGACTGCAGCTCCTGCCATCCGTGACATGAACTCCGCACGCACAGCGTTTCTCCTGTTGCTCGGCGCCTGCGGAGGCGGAGGCTCGGAAATCGCGCTGCCGCCGGATCCGGCCGACGAGCCGACGCTGCTCTTGCCGACGCAGGACTCGCCCGGAGTCGTGCTGACGATCGACTCGGTGAGCGGTGGCAGCGAATCCAACGGCAGCTTCCGCCCCGGCGACCGCGTCACGCTGCGCTTCCGGCTCGAGAAGCGCGACGGCTCGCGCTGGAACCTGCGCGAGATGCACGCGTCGAGCGCGTTCGTCTCGGGTCCGAGTTTCAACTACCAGCGCATGCTCGCCGAGCAGACGGACGTCGTCGAGCGCGCGCTCGAGCAGTCCGACGGCTCGTGGTGCTACACCTTCGCCGAGCCATTGCCCGCGCAGTATCTCGCGCCGTTCAACGACAGCGATTACCCGGGCGCTTCCGAGGGCGAGCTCACGGGAGCCGACATCCTCGACGGCACCTACAGTGCGGGACTGGCGCTGGTCTGGGACTACAGCATCGCCGGCGTGCCCTTCCGCGACGCGGGCAATGCGAGCATCGACTTGCGCCTCGGCACCACGGCGGTCTTCGCGCCGCGCAGCCTGGTGAGCCAGGAGAACTGCGACCGCTGCCACGTCTCGCTGCGCTACCACGAGGGCCGCTTCCGGAGCGTCGCGCTGTGCCTCCTGTGCCACACCTCCGGAGCGGAGGACGCGAACGATCCGGCGATCGGCGGCGGCACGCCGGATGTCTCGATCGACTTCCGCGTGCTCATGCACAAGCTCCACAACGGCCGGCATCTTCCGAGCGTGCTCGGTGTGACCACGCGCAGGAACGGCACCCGTGTCTACGACTGGCCGCCTGTCGCGCTCGAGTACGCGCGGCCCGACGGCACGCTCGTAGACTTCTCGAACGTCGGCTACCCGATCTGGCCGAATCGCACGCTGCCGACATTGAAGGACCCCGGTTGGTCGACTCTCGCGCCCGAGGATCGCGCGACCGAGGACGTGATCCGCACGGGCGTCACCGACTGCGCGAGCTGCCACGGAGATCCCGACGGCTCGGGGCCGCTCGACCCCCCGGCGCAGGGAGACCTGGCCTACACCCAGCCCTCGCAGCGCGCGTGCGGCTCGTGCCACGACGACATCGTCTGGAACTACCCCTACGTCTCGAACCTGCCTGCCACGAATCCGCCAGGCATGGCGGCGCAGGTCGACAGCTCGCGCTGCAAGAACTGCCATTCTCCCTTCGACCCGGACAATGCGAGCGGCGGCACGACCGTCGGCGGCGGGCACCTGCACCCGCTCTTCGACCCGTTCATCGACCCGGGCCTGCACACGACGCTCGTGTCGGTCGTCGAGGCGGGCAGCAGCAACGGCGACGGCCACATCGATCCCGGCGAGAAGTTGCAGCTCTCGTTCACGCTGAAGAACAACCTGGGAGCCAGTGTCCCCGCCAGCGCCCTCACCGCGATCGAGGCGGTCGTCGCCGGGCCGACCACGAACTCCAACTTGCTGCTCTCGACGACGATCCCGAAGGCGCTGCTCACCGGCACGCAGCCCTACACGCTGCGTCTGCCGGCCCAGCAGCAGCTCGAGTTCGTCGGCCGTTCGTCCAACACGACGGGCGAGACCTTCACGAGCCGCTTCGCGCCGCACCTGAACGTCGCCGGAGCCCTGACGAGCGTCTTCACGCGCGACGCGACCTTCGCGACGACGACGCTCGCGGCCGACACGCGCGCGCCCCAGAACTTCGTCGATCTGGTCGATGCCAGCGGCTTCACGCGCGACGACGTGATCGTGGTCGGGGGCGGCAGCCCGGAGGCCGAGCATGCGCGCGTGCAGCTCGTCGAAGGCAACCGGGTGTGGTTCAGCTCGCCCGCGGCGCCGGCCTATCCGCTCGGCCTCGCGCTCGCGCACGCCGCGGGCGCCAGCGTCGCCGTGGTCACGCTGGAGCAGAAGTTCGCCAACGTCGACTACACGCTCGACAGCGCCACGGGCACGATCACCGAACTCGTCGAGTTCGGCGCGGGCGTGCCGGTGCTGATGAGCTACTGGAGCGACTTCGTGATGCCTACGACCTACGGGCTGGCCTTGCACGACTCGCCGGATCTCGACGAGACGAACGGCGAGTGGAGCGGGAAGAGCCTGGTCGCCGGGACCTACACCCTCACGCTCTCGGGCTACCGCACCATCCAAGTGCCGTACAACGGGCAGTCCAACGACTACTTCTCGGCCTCGCCGCCGGCGCAGGCGGACTTCCTTTCCGGTTCCGTGACGACGCCCGAGCCGTACGCGCTCGTCTCCTCGGCTTCGAACTGCTACGCCTGCCACACGGAAATCCGCTACCACGAAGGGCGGAAGCGCGGCTTCGAGAGCTGCATCGCGTGCCACGGGAGCGCGGGTGCCGAGGACCAGCCGGCCTACGTCGCGGCCAACGCGCCGCCGACGACCGGTACGACGACGAGCTTTCGCACCCTGCTGCACAAGATCCACCGCGGCTCGCAGCTGGCGCAGGCTGCGAGCTTCGAGCTCGCAACCTCGGGCACAGCTCTCTGGCCCGACAACTACGGCCTGCACGACTACGCCGAGTACGTCTTCCCGGCCCTGCCCGGTCGCACGCAGAACTGCGCGAAATGCCACGGAGCGGCCAACTCGGCCTGGAAGGTTCCCGCAGCGCGCGACCACCCGACGGAGCAGGGTGCGCCGGTCCTCGCGTGGCGCGCGGTCTGCGGCGCGTGCCACGACGAGAACTCGGATCTCGCGCACTACCTGACGCAGACCTCCAGCTCGGGTCTTGAGGCCTGTGCCGCGTGCCACGGACCGGGCACGCAACTCGAGGTCGAGCTAGTTCACAAGCCGCGCTGACGCGGGCGTCAGGGCAGCCAGGTGACTTCCCGCGAGGCCGTGATGTTGAACTGGAAGGCGATCAAGGCGCAGTTGGGGTCGCCGCCGAGCGTGGTCGTGGTGTCGCGGTAGTACACCTGATACCAGCGCTTCTCGCCGGCGGAGATCGGCGCGCTCAAGGCCGCCGCCCGGGCCGGGATGTTCGCGTCGCCCAGGCCAAAGTCGGGGAACGTGATGCTGCCGCCCGCGCAGGTCCTGCTGTACATGCGCTTGAATGCCGTCATGCAGCGCACGCCATGGCCGAAGACGCTGCCCGTGGTGAGCGTCGCGCCCTGGAGCATGATCGAGAACACCGTCGGGTTCTCGCCCGCAGTCGTGAATTGGAGCGTCGGGTTCGAGAGCACGTTGTAGCCCGTGCTGATCATGCTCGCGCCGCCCGTATTGAACTTGTTGTTGCAACCCTGGCCAGCACCCGCCGGCGGGTTCGCGCACGGACATGCGAGCACGCCGCCCACGCCCGGCTCGCAAACGATCGTCGACGAGGGCACGACCAGGATCTGTCCGCGCAGCTCGCCGCCCGGGAACGCGCTCGTGTGGAGGTTGACGTAGAAGTTTCCCGCCAGGAGGTTGGCGGTCTGCGCCGGCGTCAGCGCGGCACTGCCTACCGACGGACTACCGAGGGGAATGGCGAAGACGATGCCGCCGGGGACACCCGGTGCGCCCTGGTGGATGTGCGCGTCCGTCTCTATCCCGATCATGCCCGAGAAGGTGATGTTCCAGCTGAGCGTGCTGGTGCCGGTGTCGAAGGTGAAGCCGCCCAGGCCCGTTCCCGGGGAGGCATTGGGGGGCGTCTCCTGCGCGCCGTCGAGCGTCGCGGCGAGGACCACTTGCGCGTGCGACAGCGCGGCCAGAAGGACTCCTGCGCCGATCGTCCGGATCGATCGGAGAGCGAGGGAGAGCAGACGAGACGATTGAATAGCCATCGGGATCCTCCTGAGAGCCCGGGTCGAGAGCGGGATGCCACGCCCCTGGGAGAGCGAGGTGGCCGTCCGATTCTCAGTGCCCGGTCCGATTCCGTCAATGACGCTCGTCGCCCGCTACACTGGCCGGACTCCCGACAGCCCATCCGGCCTCCATGACGACCCCCCAGACGAGCACCCGCGATCCGCACGCGCCCACTCCCGCACCGTCCCTCGAACTCGGACTCCCGGGCTTCAGCTTCCTCGACCTGCACCAGCCGGAGCGCCTCGCGGACCTGCAGCGCGCCTTCCTCGACGAAGTCGGCCGCTCCAACTCCGAGCTGGGCGCGCGCTGGCAGCGCTACACGAGCGGCAGTGAAACGCTTACGGCTCCGGCGGAATCACAACTCCTGATCGACGTCGCGCGCGAACTCTCGCTCTTCCTCGCGCGGCTCTTCAGGCTCGACGACTACCGCGAGAAGCGCCGCGATCTGCTGCAGAAGCGCCAGCTGGTCTACCGCTTCCGCGACCGCTTCGTGAAGAAGCACGTGCGCGCGGCGCAGCTCGCGCCGGGCCAGAGCGCCGCGGCCGTACGCGAGCGCGCGCAGGCGCTGCTCGACTCGCTGCCCGGGATCCCCGGCATCGATCTCGACGCGGAGGAGCGCTACGCCGCGCGCGTCTGGAACCTGCTCGAACGCTCCGATGCCGCCGCGGAGCTGGAACTCCTCGCGCTCGACTTCAAGCTGCGCCGCGAGGCGCACGATCCCGAGCTCGCCGGCTGGCGCTCTCTGCGCGAGCCCAAGCCCGTCGACTTCGAGAAGGGCCTCGTCGCGTACATGCGCCCGCTGGCGGACCTGCCCGAGGCGATCGAGGGCGACCCGACGCACTTCCGCCTGCGTGACGGCTTCACGCTGACGGACGCGCGCGGAACGCTGGGCGAGATCCTGAACGAGATCGACCAGTGCGTCTTCTGCCACGAGCGCGAGAAGGACAGCTGCTCGCGCGGCATGATCGACAAGAAGACCAAGGCGCGCGCCAAGAACCCGCTGGGCGTCGAGCTCGACGGCTGTCCGCTCGAGGAGCGCATCTCCGAGATGCACATGCTCATGGCCGAGGGCGATCCGCTCGGCGCGCTGACGCTGGTCATGCTCGACAATCCGATGTGTCCCGGCACGGGCCACCGGATCTGCAACGACTGCATGAAGGCCTGCATCTACCAGAAGCAGGAGCCGGTCAACATCCCGCAGATCGAGACCAACGTGCTGACGGACGTGCTCAACTTCCCGCACGGCCCCGAGATCTACCTCTTGCTCACGCGCTGGAACCCGCTGCGCAAGGACCGTCCCCACGCGCTGCCCTACAACGGCATCAACGTGCTCGTCGTCGGCATGGGCCCGGCGGGCTACACGCTGGCGCACTACCTGTGCCAGGAGGGCTTCGGCGTCGTCGGCGTCGACGGACTGAAGATCGAGCCGCTGCCCGGACAGTGGACGGGAAACGTCGGCGCGGGAGAGGTGCCCGGCGCGCTCGCGGAATGGAACAAGCTCGTCGGCGCGCTCGACGAGCGCGTGCTGAGCGGCTTCGGCGGCGTGTCCGAGTACGGGATCACCGTGCGCTGGGACAAGAACTTCCTCACGCTGCCCTACCTCTCGCTCCTGCGGCGCGAGAACTTCCAGGTGCACGGCGGCACGCGCTTCGGCGGCAACGTCGACCTCGAGGAGATCTGGAAGCTCGGCTTCGATCACGTGGCGATCGCGACGGGCGCCGGCAAGCCCACGATCGTCGAGATGAAGAACAACCTCTCGCGCGGCATCCGCAAGGCGAGCGATTTCCTGATGGCGCTGCAGCTGACGGGCGCCTTCAAGCGCGACTCATTGGCCTGTCTGCAGATCCGACTTCCGGTCGTGGTGATCGGCGGCGGCCTGACGGGCATCGATACCGCGACCGAGGCGCTGGCCTACTATCCCCTGCAGGTCGAGAAGCTGGCCGAGCGCTACGAGGTGCTCTGCCGCCAGTTCGGCGCGACCTCGATCCGGCGCTTCTTCAACGACGAGGAGCTCGAGACGCTCGACGAGTTCGTCACGCACGGCCGGGCGGTGCTGGCCGAGCGCGCGCGCGCCGGGCTCGAGGAGCGCCAGCCGAACCTGCTGGGCCTCGTGCGCGCCTGGGGCGGCGTGCGCCTGGTGTATCGCAAGACGTTGACCGACATGCCGGCCTACCGCGCCAACCACGAGGAGATCATCAAGGCGCTCGAGGAGGGCATCACGATCGTCGAGTGCATGGCGCCCATCGAGGCCAAGCTCGACAAGCACGGCGCGGTGCGCTCGCTGGTCTTCGAACGCCAGCGCCGCGACCTCGCGGGCAAGTGGTTCGGGACCGAGGAGCTGGTCGAGATGCCGGCGCGCAGCGTGCTGGTGGCGGCCGGGACGCAACCCAACACGAGCTACGAGCGCGAGCGGCCCGGATCGTTCCAGCTCGACGAGAAGCGCTCCTTCTTCCAGGTCTTCCGGCGCGAGAACGGCGCGCAGCTGCCGGTCAAGCGCGGCAAGGACGAGCAGGGCCCGGGCTTCCTGACGAGCTACGACGACGGCCAGCACGCGATCACGATCTACGGCGACAATCACGCGGCCTACGCCGGCAACGTGGTCAAGGCGATGGCCTCGGCGCGCGACGGCTTCCGCCAGGTGCTCGGGCTGTTCCGCGAGCGCATCGCCCGCACCAGCGACGATGCGGCCGCGGTCGCCGGGCGCCGCACGGCCTGGAAGAAGCTCGTGCGCCAGCTCGACTACGAGTTCCAGGCCGTCGTGCACGAGGTACGGCGCCTGACGCCCACGATCACCGAGGTCATCGTGCACGCGCCCGCGGCGGCGCGGCGCTTCCGGCCCGGGCAGTTCTACCGGCTGCAGAACTTCGAGACCAACGCGCTGCTCGCCGGCGAGACGCGCCTCGCGCTCGAGGGCATCGCCCTGACCGGCGCCTGGACCGATCCGCAGCACGGCCTGCTCTCGATGATCGTGCTCGAGATGGGCGTCAGCTCGCGCCTCGTGGCGCTGCTGCAGCCCGGCGAGCGCGTGGTCGTGATGGGCCCGACCGGCGCGCCGACCGAGATCCCCAAGGACGAGAAGGTCATCCTGTGCGGCGGGGGACTGGGCAACGCCGTGCTCTTCTCGATCGGCCGCGCGCTGCGCGCGAACGGCAACGAGGTGGTCTACTTCGCCGCCTTCCGCCGCGGCGAGGACCTCTTCAAGCGCGAGGAGATCGAATCCGCGGCCGACGTCGTGGTCTGGTCCACCGACGCCGGCTCCGACATCCTGCCCGACAAGCGCCGGCCCTACGACCGGCACTTCAAGGGCAACGTCGTGCAGGCCATGCTGGCCTACGCGCGCGAGGAGCTGGGCGAGCCCAAGCTCCGCACCGAGGAGTGCGCGCGCCTGATCTGCATCGGCTCCGACCGCATGATGAATGCCGTGCGCCTGGCGCGCGGCGGCGTGCTGCACGCGCACCTCAAGCCCGGCCACGCGGCGATCGGCTCGATCAACTCGCCGATGCAGTGCATGATGAAGGAGATCTGCGCCCAGTGCCTGTGCAAGCACGTCGATCCCGCGACGGGCAAGGAGGCGGCGCCGGTCTTCAGCTGCTTCAACCAGGACCAGGAGCTCGATCGGGTCGACTTCGACAACCTGAACCAGCGCCTGCGCGTCAATTCGGTGCAGGAGAAGCTCTCGAACCTCTGGCTCGACCACCTCGCGCAGCGCGAGAAGCTGCCGCTCTGGACGACCCTCTGAGGCCCGCCCGGCGCGCGCCGGGGGCCTGAAGGCATTTCCTGCTCATCCGGAGCCGGGGCTGCTCAAGTCGGCGGGGGAACGGCGGTCGATAGCGACGCCAGACCCCCGCATGACGCTTCCGGAACTCCTTCCACCGGAGGGCGATCCGGCCCGCGACCACACGCCGTGGCAGGGCCGATTCCCCTCGCTCTCGATCGGCGTGCTCGGCTGCCTCGCGGCGCTGGTGGCGTTCCTGCACATCAACGATTCGCAGTCGGAGAGCGACTCGCTGCGCTTCCAGCGTCTGGTCGAGCGCGTCGCGACGCGCATCGCGGACATCACGCACCGCTACGAGTACGGCTTGCGCGGCGGGCGCGGACTGTTCGCGGCGGCGGAGCACGTCACGGCGCGCGAGTGGCAGCTCTACATCGCCTCCCACGGACTCGAGTCCGAGTTCCCGGGCGCGCTCGGATTCGGCGTCGTGCGGCGTGTGCCGCGCATGGACTTGCGGCGCTTCGAGGAGACGATCCGCGCCGACGGGCTGCCGGAATTCCGCGTCGACACGGCCGGCGACGCGCCGGAAGTCCTGCCGATCACGTTCATCGAGCCGCTGGAGCGAAACATCGCCGTGCTCGGCCAGGACGTAGGGCTGCGGCCCGAGGCACGCCAGGCGGCCGAGCTGGCGATGCTGAGCGGGCGGCCGGCGCTCACGCCGCCGATCCGCCACCTGCGGGAGAACGAGCAGTGGGGCTTCATGTACTTCGTGCCCTGCTATGCGAAGGACGCGCCGATCGAGACCGAGGAGCAGCGCCGCAACGCGCTCGAGTGCTGGATCTACGCCCCGATCGTGATGGACCGCCTCTTGTCCGGGATCGCGACGCAGGTCGAGTACCAGGTCGACTTCGACATCTTCGACGAGACCAGCGAGGACGCGCGCTCGTCGTTCTACGACCGCGATGGCGCGCAGGCGGGCGGCCCGTCCGCTGCGCTCGACGACGGCAGCGGGCGGCACTTCGTCGCCTACCGCACGCTCGAGATCGGCCAGCGCCGCTGGCGGGTGTGCGTCAGCTCGCTGCCCGCCTTCCACGCCGGCACGCAGAGCTGGATGGGGTGGATCGTGCTCGAGGGCGGCGCACTGGCGGCCCTGCTCCTGGCGTTGTTCGTGCACTGGCTGGGTTCGCAGCGCACGCGCGCCGAGGCGCTCGTCGAGCAGCGCACGCGCGAGCTGCGCCTGCAGAACCGCTCGCTCGAGGCCGCCCTCGGCCGCGCCGACGCGGCCACGAAGACGAAGAGCGAGTTCCTGGCCAACATGAGCCACGAGATCCGCTCGCCGATGACGGCCATCCTCGGCTTCGCGCAGCTCTTGCACGATCCGCAGTGCAGCGCCGAGCAGCGCAACGAGTACCTGCGCACGATCAACAGCAACGGGAACCACCTGCTCTCGCTCTTCAACGACCTCCTCGACCTCTCCAAGATCGACGCCCTCCGGATGGCGGTCGAGAGCCGCGCCTGCTCGCCGCTCGAGATCGTCGACGACGTCGTCGAGCGCTTCGCAGAGCGCGCGCGCACCAAGGGCATCGCGCTGGTCGTGAACTGGCCCGCGGCGCTGCCCGAGCGGATCCTGACCGACCCCGCGCGCGCGCGGCAGGTGCTCGAGAGTCTGCTCGGCAACGCGCTCAAGTTCACCGAGCAGGGCGAGGTGCGGATCGACTCCAGCTTCGAGGAGACGGCCGGCCAGGGCTCGTTCTGGGTCTGCCGCGTGCAGGACACGGGCATCGGAATGGATGCGCGGCAGATGGAGCAGGTCTTCGAGCCCTTCACGCAGGGCGACAACTCGGCGACGCGCCGCTTCGGCGGCTCGGGACTCGGGCTGCCGATCTCGCGCAGATTGACCGAGCTGCTCGGGGGCGGGCTGACCGGCGAGGGCAAGCCGGGGCAGGGCTGCACGTTCACCGCGCGCTTCGCGACGGGGCCGCTCGAGGGCGTGCGCCGCATGAAGAGCGACGAGCTGCGCGCGCAGCGCACGAGGGCGACGCAAGTCTGAGCCTCCGCAGCGCTGTGGTAGCGTGTGCGCCCCATGCACCGCCCATTCTGCTCCGCGTTCTCCCTGCTCGCGCTCACCCTCGGCCTCTCTGCTGACGAACCCAAGTGGGACGTCAACGCGCCTCCCGGACCTTCGACGAAGGTCGCGCTGGACCTCTCCGAAGGCACCTGGATGGCGCTCGACGTGTCCCCGGACGGCAAGGAACTCGTCTTCGACCTCCTGGGCGACATCTACACGCTGCCGATCGAGGGCGGCGAGGCGCGCGCGATCGCGAGCGGCGTCGCCTGGCAGATGCAGCCGCGCTACTCGCCCGACGGCAAGCGCATCGCGTTCACCTCGGACCAGGGCGGCGGCGACAACGTCTGGGTCATGGATCGCGACGGCACGCACGCGCGCGCGGTCACGAGCGAGACCTTCCGTCTGCTCAACAGCCCGTGCTGGTCGCCCGACGGCCAGTGGCTCGCGGCGCGCAAGCACTTCACCAGCCGCCGTTCGCTGGGCGCGGGCGAGATCTGGCTCTACCACACGAGCGGCGGCGAGGGATTGCAGCTGACGACGCGCGCCTCCGAGCAGAAGGACCTGGGCGAGCCGGCCTTCTCGCCCGACGGCCGCTACGTCTACTTCAGCTACGACAGCACGCCCGGTTCGAACTTCGAGTACAGCAAGGACTCGAACGGCCAGATCTACGCCATCGACCGGCTCGACCGCAGGACCGGCGAGCGCGTCACGATCGTCAGCGGTCCGGGCGGGGCCTGCCGGCCCGTGCCCTCGCACGACGGCAAGCGCCTCGCTTTCGTGCGCCGCGTGCGCTTCCGGACCGAGCTCTTCGTGATGGATCTCGCCTCGGGCGAGGCGCACGCGGTCTACGACGCCCTCGAGCGCGACATGCAGGAGACCTGGGCCATCCACGGCGTGTATCCAGCGTTTGCCTGGACGCCGAAGGACGAGGCGCTCGTCTTCTACGCCCGGGGCAAGCTGCACGCTCTCGACCTCGCGACGAAGCAGGCGCGCGAGATCCCGTTCCGCGTCAAGGACGAGCGCGCGATCACGCAGGCCGTGCGTTCCCCGATCGAGGTTGCGCCCGAACAGTTCCAGGTCAAGGCGCTGCGCAACGTCGTCGTCTCGCCGCGCGGCGACCTGTGCGCCTACCAGGCCCTGGGCCACGTCTGGCTGCGGCCGCTCCCCGACGGTGCGCCGCGACGCCTGACGAAGGACGACTCGCACTTCGAGTTCGAGCCGGCCTTCAGCCGCGACGGTTCGAAGCTCGTCTGCGTGCTCTGGAGCGACGAGTCGCTGGGCGCGATCCAAGTCTGCGGGATCGACGGCGCGGATGCGCGCCTCGTGACCAGTCAGCCCGGTCACTACGGCGAGCCGGTGTTCACGCCCGACGGGAAGCAGATCGTCTACCGCAAGAAAGGCGGCGGCGGCCTCATCTCGCCGCTCTGGTCGCGCGATCCGGGCATCTACCGCATCCCCGTCGAGGCCGGCGAGCCGAAGCTGATCACGAAGAAGGGCCGCTCGCCGCAGTTCGGCGCGCAATCCGACCGCGTCTACCTGATGAGCGAGGAAGAGCAGAAGGACGCGGATCGCCGCACGCTCTGGAGCGTCAACCTCGACGGCGCCGAGGAGCGCACGCACCTCACGTCCGAGTGGGCCACGAGCTTCGCGCTCTCGCTGGACGGCAAGTGGGTCGCGTTCAGCGAGCGCTTCAACGCCTGGATCGCGCCCTTCGAACCGACCGGGCGCGAGGTGGCGCTGGGTCCGAAGTCGAAGGCGCTGCCGATCGCGCGCGCGAGCCGCGACGCGGGCGAGAACCTGCAGTTCTCGGGCGATTCCGCGCGGCTCTACTGGTCGCTCGGACCCGAGCTCTACGAGCGCGAGTTGAAGGACGCCTTCGCTTTCCTCGCCGGCGCGCCGGAGAAGCTGCCCGAGCCGCCGACCTCAGGGCGCGACATCTCGCTCCAGGCGCAATCCACCAAGCCGGACGGAGTCGTGGCGCTCGTCGGCGGGCGCGTGATCACGCTCAAGGGCGACGAGGTGCTCGAGGACGGCTGCGTGCTGGTCGAGCAGAACCGCATCAAGGCCGTCGGCCCGCGCAGCGCCGTCGCCATCCCCGCCGGAGCGCGCATCGTCGACTGCAGCGGGCTGACCCTGATGCCGGGCATGATCGACGTGCACGCCCACGGCGGGCAGGCCGCCGACGGGATCACGCCGCAGCGCAACTGGATCGACTACGCCAACCTGGCCTTCGGCGTGACCACGATCCATGACCCCTCGAACGACACGAACTCGATCTTCGCCGCGAGCGAATGCGCCAAGGCGGGGCACATCCTCGCCCCGCGCATCTTCTCGACCGGCACGATCCTCTACGGGGCGATGGGGGACGTGAAGGCCGAGGTCGAGACGCTCGACGATGCGCGCTCGCACCTGCGGCGCCTCAAGGCCGTGGGCGCCTTCTCGGTCAAAAGCTACAACCAGCCGCGCCGCGACCAGCGCCAGAAGGTGATCGCGGCGGCGCGCGAGCTCTCGATGATGGTCGTGCCCGAGGGCGGCTCGCTGCTGGCGCACAACCTCTCGATGGTCGTCGACGGCCACACGGGCGTCGAGCATTCGCTGCCCGTCGAGCGCATCTACGCCGACATCGCACAGCTCTGGGGCAAGACCGCAACGGGCTACACGCCCACGCTGATCGTGGGCTACGGCGGAATCTGGGGCGAGAACTACTGGTACCAGCACTCGGAGGTCTGGAAGAACGAGAAGCTGTTGCACTTCGTGCCGCGCAACGTGGTCGATCCGCGCTCGCGGCGGCGCGTGATGGCGCCGGACGAGGACGAGAACATCCTGCGCAGCTGCGGCATCGTGAAGAGCCTGATCGACGCCGGCGGGCAGGCACAGCTCGGGGCGCACGGCCAGCTCGCCGGACTGGGCGCGCACTGGGAGTTGTGGCTGCTGCAGAAGAGCGGCATCTCGAACCTGCAGGCGCTGCGCTGCGCCACGCTCTCCGGGGCGCGCTACCTGGGGCTCGATCGCGACCTCGGCTCGCTCGAGCCGGGCAAGCTCGCGGACGTGCTGGTGCTCGAGAAGAACCCGCTCGAGGACATCCAGAACAGCCAAGCGCTGCGCTGGACGATGCTCAACGGCGAACTCTACGACTCGGCGACGATGACGCGCGTGGGGGCCGGGAGCGAGCCGCCGAAGTTCTACTTCGACAAGCTGCAGGACGCGCTGCCGACCTACGTGGCCTCGGAGGGCTGCGCCGGTTGCGCACACTGAGGCGCGCGGACTACGACACACTGCGGATCGGCAGGCCCGCACGGCCGGACTAGAATGCGGACCTGGCGCCGACTGGCGTCGATGACGGCGATGCCTTGATCCCCTTTCCTCCTGGGCTGGAACCAATGCAGGCCGTCGCGCGGGGTGCTCGAGCAGAGCGCCCCGCGATGTTTCCGGGAGCGGGCTCAACCCAGCGCGGAACGCAGTTCCTCCACCAGGAGCCGCGCGTCGAAACGCCCCGGCCGCTCCTTGTGGTAGCCGCGCACCCATGTCTTGCCGTCGGCCAGGATGAAGGGCACGGCCTGCTTGCCGGTTTCGCGCTCGAGCCGCTCGGCTGCTTCCGGCTGCGCGTGGATGTCGACCTGCGCGTGCTGCACGCCGAAGGCGTCGAGCCAGCGCTCGAGCCGCAGGCAGTCCGGGCAGCCCTCGAAAACGTAGACATCCAGCTGGTGTCCGGCGAGGAAGGCGAGATCGGGGGCGCCCATGGCGGCCTGGATCGTATCCGCAAGAGGCTCTACGTCCTTGTTCGTGGTCGGGCTACGCAAGTCAGCGCACCGCCGCCTGCGCGCAGCCCGTCTACAGTCGGCATCCGGCATGGGAAACCTGCCTTCGACCCGCCGCGTCCACGGTGCCTACAATCCCAGGCTGGTGAAGGAACCTCCGCACCTCCAGGTCGGCGCGAACGAGTCCTTCGTGCGCACCGTGCTCGCTGCGATGCTCGACCCGCTGGTCGCGATCGACAGCTACGGCTCGATCCTGGCCGCGAGCGATTCCGTGGAGCGCGTCCTGGGCTGGAAACCGGCCGAACTCCTCGGACAGAACATCAAGGTGCTGATCCCCGATCCGCACCACGGGAAGCACGACGGCTACCTCGCGCACTACCGCGAGACCGGCGAGACCTCGATCCTGAACCGCACGCGCGAATTCGACGTCCGCTGCAAGAGCGGCGCGCTGCTCGCCTGCGATCTCTCCGTCGCCCGCGGCCAGCTGCCGGACGGATCGGCCGTGTTCATCGGCACGTTCCGCGACGTGACCGAGCGCAAGCGCGCCCAGCGCCAGGAGACGGCGATGCTGCGCGCGCTGGCCGCGATCGGCGAGCAGGCCGCCGTGCTGGCGCACGAGATCAAGAATCCGATCACCGCCGTGAACCTGGCCTTGCGCGCCGTCGCCGACCAGCTCGGCGAGGACCAGCAGGCGATCCTCGAGGACCTGGTTGCGCGCATGCGGCGGCTCGAGGAGCTGATGCGCCGCACCCTCTCGTTCGCGAAGCCGCTCGAACTGCGGCGCGAGGCGCTCGATGCGCACAAGCTCCTCGCGGACACGATCGCGCACCTGCGCACCGAGCTCGAGAAGGGCGGCGCCGTCGCACGCGCCCTGCCCGCGGCGCAAGAGGTCCGCCTGGCGGGCGACGCGCACCACATCGAAGAGGTGCTCGCGAACCTGATCCGCAACGCCGTCGAAGCCAAGGGCCTCGGCGCGCACATCACGCTCTCGGCCGAGAGCGAGGAATCGGGCTGGGTCCGGATCCACGTCGACGACGACGGCCCCGGGATCCCGCCCGAGCTGCGCCCGAACCTGTTCAAACCATTCACCACCACCAAGCGCAAGGGCACGGGCCTCGGCCTCGCGATCTGCAAGAAGATCGTCGAGGAGCACGGCGGCACGATCGCCATCGAGGATGCTCCCATGGGGGGAGCACGCTTCGTCCTGCGCTTCCCACCCCCGCTGTGACCCGCCATGAGCCTCACGATGGAAACGAACGCCCCGATCCGAATCTTCCTCGTCGACGACCAGTCGATGATCCGCGCGGGCTTCAAGAGCCTGCTCGCCAAGGATCCGCGCTTCGGCGTGGCCGGAGACAGCGGTGATCCGCGCGCGGCGGTCAGCGCCATCGCGGAAGTCCGGCCCGATGTGGTCCTGCTCGACATCTCGATGCCCGGCCTCTCGGGCATCGACGCGATCGCGCACATCCGCAAAGTCCATCCACGGGCGCGGATCGTGATGCTCACGCACCACGAGGGCGGGAGCATCGTCGAGCAGGCCCTGCAGGCCGGCGCCGACGGCTATCTCTCCAAGGACTCGGATCCGGCCGAGCTCGCGCTGGCCATCGAATCCGTGCACAGCGGCCGGATGTACCTCTCGCCCAAGGTCGCCGGCGTGCTCGTCAGTCGCGCGCGCAGCGGCCCAGGCCCGATGCAGGTGGGCACGAGCAAGGTGCAGTCGCTCACGCCGCGCGAGCGCGAGGTGTTCCAGCTGCTGGCGCTGGGCCGGAGCAACAAGGAGGTCGCCAAGTCGCTCGGAATGAGCGTGGGCACCGCGAAGAAGCACCGCGAGAACCTGCAGCGCAAGCTCGGCTGCCACTCCGCGGCCGAGTTGGCCCTGCTCTCGATCCGGGAGGGCCTGATCGCGCCCTGAGGCGCTGGCGCTAGCTGCTCCCGACCATCTGCACCGCGCTGGGGAGCGGGTAGCGGCACTCCGGGTGCACTCTCTGGTAGTGCAACAGGTCGGCCAGGCTCGTGCACGCGAGCCGCTCGAGGAACGAGTCGGTACGCGCGCGCCACTCCTCGTGCAGCGGACAGGCGTGCTCGTTGGAGCACTCGTCCTGGCCGAGCACGCAGCGGCGCGAGCGCTCGAGGTCCTCTTGCGTGGCGATGATCTCGGCCAGGTACACCGCCTCGGCCGGCTTCTCGAGCCGGAAGCCGCCGCCGCGGCCGCGCTGGCTGGCGAGGATCCCGCGCGCGACGAGCGGCTGCAGGACCTTGCCCAGGAAGGCAGGCGGGATCGAGAGCTCGCGAGCCATTTCCTGAGCCAAATGGAAGGCGCCGGCTTCTTGCTGCGCCATGTAGGTCAGCGCGCGGATCGCGTACTCGCTGGAACGAGAGATCACGAGAGTTCTCCTTCTGGAATGGAGCCTCCGTCGGTAGCGGCGCAATTGTAACCCTCTAGTGAGGGTAGAAGTCTGTCGAGAAGTTCACCCATGGCGCAACTCACAAGTGGTTTGATGATTGCGGGTTACATCCGTGGGCGGGTGAATTGTCTCCTAGCAGGGCTTCGCCAAAGCGCGCGACGCGGCGGAATCGACAGCAGCGCGAGTCGGCTGACGGACAGACTTGCAGCCTTCTCACTCGCGCCGATCGAGCGCGCTGCGTGCGCAATCTTCCGGCGCCATGCGCGCACTCCCCGTCCCTCGCACGCCGGCCCGGGCTAGTGTATGAGGAACAAGCACCTGCGTCGTCTTCGAGGGGTTTCGATGGTCACTGCGGTACTGGCGCTGATCGCGCTCGCCTTCGCCGAGCTCCCTGCACAGGGGGATCCGGCACGGCCCGCGGACCGTCCCGCGCAGACCAGCGCGCCGTGGACCCTCGACGAACTGCTCGACGCGCTGCGCAAGGTCGAGAGCGGCGGGCTGAAGGACGGCGGGCGCAAGGCGACCGGCGACGGCGGCAAGGCGATCGGTCCGTTCCAGATCCACAAGCCGTACTGGCAGGACTCGAAGATCCCGGGCAAGCACGACGACTGCCGCGACCCCGACTACGCGCGCAAGGTCGTGCAGGCCTACTGGAAGCGCTACGCGCCCAAGGCGCTCGAAGCCGTCGACGTGGAGTCGCTCGCGCGCGTGCACAATGGCGGACCCGACGGCGCCAAGGAGGAGTGCACGCTCGTCTTCTGGCGCAAGGTCGAGCGCGAGCTCAAGGCCGCGCGCGAGAAGCGCAAGCCGGCCCCCGCGCCCCCGAAGCCGGGCAAGCAGAGCGAGTACTGCTGAGCCTCAGCGTACGCTGACACCGAGCAGTTTCCCGATCCCGAACGTCGCCGCGCCCGCCGCCGCGCCGATCAGCAGCATGCGCAGGCCGCCGACGAAGGCGTTCTTGCCCGAGAAAAGCGACAGGATCGCGCCCACGCCGAACAGGCACACGCCCGAGAGCGCGCCGGCCGCGAGCAGCGGGGAGGCGCCGATGCGCAGCACGAACGGGGCCAGCGGCACGAGCGCGCCGATCGCGAAGGCGGCGAAGCTGGCGCCTGCCGCGCCCCACGGCGAGCCGAGATCGGCGGGGTTCAGGCCCAGCTCCTCGCGTGCCAGCGTGTCGAGCGCCTTCTCCTTGTCCTTGACGATCTTGTGCGTCATCACGCGCGCGTCCTCGAGCGGCACGCCGCGCGCCGCGTAGATCAGCGCCAGCTCTTCGGCCTCCTCTTCGGGGTAGCGCTCGAGCTCCTCGCGCTCCTCGCCGATCTGGAACTCGAACAGCTCGCGCTGCGAGCGCACGGAAATGTACTCGCCCGCGGCCATCGAGAAGGCACCCGCGAGCAGGCCCGCGACGCCGGTCGCGACGATCACCTGGCTGTTGCCGCTCGCCCCCGCCATGCCGAGCACGAGGCTGGTGTTCGAGACCAGCCCGTCGTTGACGCCGAAGACCGCGGCGCGCAGCGAGCCGGTGCCGCCCGCGCGCCGATGGCGCGCGCCGATCTCCTCCGTGCTCGCGGGCATCGCGTGCGTGCCGGAGAGCGCGTCGACGGCCGAGAGTCCGCGCACCTTCACGGCCGCGAGCATCGTGCGCGTGCGACGCAGGCCCAGACGCCGCGCGGCGAGCGCCGCGACGCGCGCGCGCAGCGCGGGGCGAAACTCCGGCACGGCCGCACCCTCGCTGCGCAGGTCCTGCTCGAGGATGCGCGCCTGTTTCTCGGCCGCGTCGGCCAGCCCGAGGAAGAGCTGCACCAGTCGCGGATCGCGTTCCGCGGGCGCGATCGCGCGGTAGATCCAGGCCGATTGGCGCTCCTCGTGCCAGCGCTCCTCGGTCGGCATGGCCTCATCTTGCGCGGCCTCGCCAACCGAATCCATGCCGGCGCGTAGGCGAACCCGAGGGCCGTCACCCCCCGACCCTCCTCAAGCGGCCCAACTGCGGCTAGGCTTCCCTGCCCCCCTGGATCGAATCCCATGCTCAGAACCACGCACCTCAGCACCCTCGTCGCCGCCCTCGCCCTGCTCGGCTGCGAGAAACCGGCCGCCACCGCCCCCGCACCCGCATCCACCGAGAAGCCGGTCGAGCACAAGCAGCCGGCAGCCACACCCGCCGAGAAGCCGGTGGCCCAGCCGACTCCGGCGGCTCCTCCCGCCGCGGAACCCGCGCCCGCGGCGCCGTCCGCACAGGTCGGGATCGAGTGGTTCGCGGGCGGGCTCGAGAAGGCTTTGGCCGAAGCCAAGAGCTCGAACAAGCTCGTCTTCGCCAACTTCACCGCCGTCTGGTGCACCTGGTGCGCGAAGATGAAGCGCGAGGTCTTCTCCGCGATGGAGGTCGCTGCCGCGCTCGAGCCGGTGATCTGCGTCTCGGTCGATTTCGACAAGCAGCGCGAGATCGCGGACCGCTACCTGGTCAGCGACTCCCTGCCGGTCGTGATCTGGTTCAACCCCGACGGCACGGTGCGCGATCGCATCAATGCCTTCCAGGACAAGCCCGCGTTCCTGGCCGACGCCACGCGCATCAAGTCCGACCTCGGCACGATCAACGACATGCGCCGCAAGGTGGATGCGAGCCCGGCCGACCTCGACCAGCGCTACGAGCTCTATCGGCGTCTGAAGGCCGTCGGCGAGAAGGAAGGCGCGGCGGCGCAGCGCGCGGCAATCGAAAAGGCCGATCCGCAAGGCGATTCCCGCGCGATGCACCACTTCAAGTACGACGGGCTGATGGCCGCGATCCACGCCCACTGGGCCGAGACGAAGAGCCTCGACCTGAACCAGATCGCCGGGCTGCGCGCCTTCCTCGAGGTGGAGTCCGATCCCGGGATCCTCTGGGACGGCTGGATGAGCATGGCGAACACGCACGACTACTTCTCCCAGCAGGCCCAGGCGGGCGGCGACAGCGTGGAAGCCAAGAAGCAGCGCGGCATCCAGCGCGAATGCCTGGCGAAGGCCTGGCCCGGCATCCCGCAGGACGACGACAACATGTACAACTACGTCTCGCGCTACGCGTCGTACTACTGGGACCTGCGCGACGAGCTCTCGGCCGACGACAAGACGCTGCTGCTCGACATGACCGGGAGCGTCGCGAAGCGCTTCGAGTCGGACGCGCTGATCCAGGACCTGCGCGCGCGCGCGCTCTTCCTGGCCGGCAAGAAGGACGAGGCCGAGGCGGCCTGCCAGCGCGCGATCGACCTCGCCAAGCAGTCCGGGCAGGATCCGCGCAACTTCGAGAAGACGCTGGAAGTGATCCGCGGCGGCAAGTGATCAGTCGCAGACGACCCGCACGGCCTGCCGCGGGTCACCGCCGACGCTGAACTCCTGGCGCTGGTCGGGCTTCTCACGGCGCATCACGACCGCGGTGTACTTGCCCGGCGCGAGCGGCCCGAAGCGCCTTCCGGGCAGCGCCTCGACCTCCACGTTGTTCCAGCGGCCGGCATCGGAGACGTCCAGACCGCGCGAGTCGAAGACCTGGACGTCGGCACGCACGTGCGCGCCGCTCGCGTCGCTCGTCTCGACGAAGACCATGCTGCCATTGACCAGCGCGCAATCGACCTTGGTCGCCTCGCTCTCCTGGATCATGACCCAGCCCGAGTAGCCCGAGGTCAGCGTGCCCTTCTGGGCCAGGAACGCGGCGCGTCCGGGCTGGATCGAATCGAAGTCGAAGTGCCCGCTCCCGTCCGTGACTTCCCGCTGCCAGCCGACGAGCGAGTTGCCCTGCTCGTCGACGACCAGGACCGCGGCGCCCGCGACCGGAGCTCCGTCGGGTCCCGTGACCGTGCCTTCGACGCGGCAGGCCGGCTGCGCGACGATCTCGACGCCTTCGAGCGACTTGCCCGCCTCGACAACCAGGCCCGAGCGCGTCGTGCGCCCGGTGCGCGCGGACGAGCGCCAGTCCATGTCGGAGCCGCCGCAGACGATCTCGTAGGTCCCGGGAGCGACGTGCTCGAACTGGAAGCGGCCCTGCTCGTCGGTGGTGACGTTGCCGCTGACGCCCGGGCGCTCGCCGCGCTTCCTGGAGTCGGGCGAGAGCTGCAGCGAGAGCTGTGCTTGCGGCTTGCCCGCGCGATCGACGACGCGCCCCGCGATGCGCGCGCCGGGCAGCTCGAAATCGCGCGTCTGGCGTGGCTCGGCGCTGGCCTTGAAGTCGAAGTGGATCGAGGTCGAGGCGTTCGACGCGTCCGCGTTGACGTTGATCGAGTAGTCGCCCGCGCCGCCGAGCACGAGATCGAAGCTGCCGTCTGCGTCCGCGCTGACGTGGAATTCCCGCTGCTCGTCGTCCTCGGTGCGCTCGTGCTTCCAGGCCTGCAGGTAGGCGTTCGCGACCGCGCGGCCGCCGCAGGTCACGTGGCCCACGAGGTGCAGCGCGTCCTTCGGCAGGCCGCCGAGCGTGATCTCGGTCGTCGCGCCTTCCCTGACCGTGGTCCGGGCGGTGCGCTGCTGTTCCTGCCAGACGCGGCTCTGCCGCGACTGGTCGCCCGCGGCGGCGGCGTACTCCTCCTGCTTGGCCTGGGTGTAGACCCGATACTCGCCTGGCGAGAGTTTTTCGAACGCGAAGCGGCCGTTGGCGTCGCTCGTCGTCTGCTGCCAGCCGCCGCCGTCGCCGCCGCTGAGGCTGATCGGCCTGCCGGCGTCGGTGCGGCCGGCCAGGTCGAGCACGAGGCCCACGATGCGGCCCGGAGTGCGCAGCACGATCTGGAGCTGCTCGCGCTTCTGCCCCGGCGCGAGGTCGAGCGTTTGCGGCTCGGGCGCGGCCCATTCGTCGGAGGTGGCCAGCAGCTTCATCGGGCCGGGGGGAATGCCCGTGATCTCGAAGCGGCCTTCCGCGTCGGAGGACGCGCTGAACTTCTTGTTGCCGTTGAAGACGAAGCGGCTCGATTCGTCGCGCTCGGGATCGGCCCGCACGCGCGCGCTGCGCACGGGTTTGCCCTTCGGATCGACGACCGTGCCCGAGACCGTGCAGCCCGAGGCCAGCGTCAGCGTGAGCACGGAGCTCTGGCCGGGGACGCGAATCTGCTGCGGCGAGCAGGCGGGCGTGTTCTTGGCCTCGGCACGCAGCATCCACTCGCCCTCGTGCAGGCCTTCGAGCGTGAAGCGCCCGTCGTCATCGCTGAAGCGCCCGCTGATCGCGCCGCGGATGGGAGCCCACTCCTGTCGATCCTTCTCGACCGGCTCGGCCCGCACGAGGAACTCCTTGAGCGGCTCTCCGGCGGAGTTCACGACTCGCCCCTGGATGCTGTAGCCGGCGTCGATCGCCAGCACGACACCCTCCGTCCCGGCCTGCACGTCCTCGACGATCGCGGTCCACTTGCGGGCCCTCGAGGACTTCGGCGCGGGTTTCGATGGCTTGTCTTCCGCTTGCTCGGGAGCGGCGACGTCGGGCTTCTCTTCGGCTGCGGCCTCGATCGCCTTCGCCGGCGTGCCCGACTTCTCTTTCGGCGCCTTGGCCTCCGCGGCCACCGTCCCGGAGCCGCGACCGAGGCCCGTGAAGCGGAACTTGCCCTCGCCGTCGGACTTCGTCGTCTGGGCGTTGCCCCCGAAGATCATGAACGACGTGCTCTCGTCCGGCTTCTCCGGCGAGAAGGCCAGCGTGACGGTCGCGCCCTCGACCGGCTTGCCGTCCGGCCAACGCACGACGCCGGCGATCGCGTTCCCGCGCCGCAGCACGACACGCAGCCCCTGCTGGCCTCCGCCCTCGGTCAGCGAGGCGAACTCCGTGCGCTCGGGAACGAAGCCCTCCTTCTCGACGCTCAACGTGCCCTTCGCCGTCGGGGTGCCGCGCAGGTCGAAGTTGCCATCGGCCGCGGTCTTCTTGCCGTGGTAGTTCGTCCAGCCGTCGCCGCCGGGCGCGTCAGGCGCCTGGTAGGAGAAGGTCGCCTCCGCCAGCGGCTGGCCGGCCTCGTCGACGACCTGGCCCGAGAGCCGCGCGCCGGTCCTCAGGGGGATTTCCACGTCGACCGACTTGCCCGGCTCGACCTTGACGTCGTTCTTCTGGGCGCGCGTGAACGCGTCGGCGTCGATCATCAGCGACCAGCCGCTCTTGCCGGGCACTCCGCCGATCTCGAAGCGTTCGTCGGCGCCGATCTCGCCCGCGAGGTTGCGGCGCTCGTCGACCTCGTCGCCGGGATTGAACATCATGCGCCAGACGTTGACCTGCGTTCCCGCGAGGCCCGTGCCTTGACTCGAGGTCCCGAGCGGCAGTGTCACGCGTCCGCGGATGCACCCGCCGAGCCGCGGTGCGAGCTCGATCGGTTCGAGCGCCGCGGCGCCCTTCGCGGGCAGCCTGACCTTCTGGTCTTCGCTGAGATAGGAGTAGCGTCCCTTGAGCCGCAGCCAGCCCGTGCGCGTCCCGGGCGCGAAGGCGACGCGGTAGGCGCCGTCGCGGCCCACCTCGACGGAATGCAGCGCGTCGTTGGAGAACTTCTTGCCGCGCGCCTCGATCACGATCTTCTCGTCCGGGGGCGCGCCATCGGGGAAGCGCACCTTGCCCTCGACCCAGAGCGAGCTCTTGAGCTCCGCCTCGAGCGGCGTGAGCGCGGCCAGGGAGGCGGCCTTCTTCTCCGGCGCAACCTTCTCGACCACGTGACGCTCGGGCGCCGCCGTCTCCGCCGTGGCTTCGATCGCGTCCGCGCCTGCCGGACTCGCGGGCAGCGCAGCCGAGTTCGAAAGCAGCTGCTCGTGCTCCAGCGCACGGACCGCCTGCTCGCGCGTCAGGAGCCAGAGCCCGGCGGAGCCCAGCGCGAGCAGGGCTACCAGACCGGTGAGGACGAAGAGCGGGCGACGAGTCATCTGAACCCTCCTGCGCGCGATCGGGAACCCAGTCTAGCAGTGTGCACTCAGCCTCCGCGCGTGTGCATCTCCAGGTGCGGGTCGCGCCGCAGCTCGGCGCTCTCGGCCAGCGGCAGGCGCTGGTGCAGGGCGAGGCGCTCCTCGGCGCCGCGATCCGAACGCCTGGTCCAGCCGGCGGAGATCAGCGCGGCGAGGTCGGAGGCGCTCGCCCCGGCGCGCAGGGGCGCGCGCAGATCGAGGCCGTGGCGCGCGTAGAGGCAGGTGAACCACATCCCGTCGGCGGTCAGGCGGCTGCGGTCGCAGGAGGAGCAGAAGGGCTGCGTGGTCGAGGCGATGATGCCGAAGACCGTGCCGTCGGAGAGCAGGAAGCGTTCGGCGGGGGCGCTCGAGTGCTCGACCAGCGGGGTGATCGGACCGTAGGCGGCCGCGATGCGCGCGAGCATCTCGCTGCGCGTGAAGACGGAGTCCATCGACCAGTTCGTCGCGCCGCCGACGTCCATGTACTCGATGAAGCGCAACTCGGCCTCGTGCGCGCGCGCGAACTCGAGCAGCGGGACGATCTCGTCGTCGTTCGTGCCGCGCAGGATCACGCTGTCGAGCTTGATCGAGCGGAAGCCGGCTTCGGCCGCGGCCGTGATGCCCGCCAGCACCTGCTCGAGGCCGTCGCGACGGGTCAGGGCGCGGAAGCGCGCGGGCTCGAGCGTGTCGAGGCTGACCGTGAGCCGATGCAGACCGGCGCGCATGAGCTGGGAGGCGAGCTCGCCGAGCAAGAGGCCGTTCGTCGTCAGCGCGATGTCGCGCAGCGCCGGGTTGGACGCCAAGAGCTCGACCAGGCGCGGCAGGTCCTTGCGCAGCAGCGGCTCGCCGCCGGTGAGCCGCAGCTTGTCCACGCCGAGGAGCGTGAAGGCTCCCACGAGCCGCTCGATCTCCTCGAAGCTCAGGATCAGCGACTTGTCGAGCCAGGTGTAGTCCTGCTCGGGCATGCAGTAGGCGCACCGCAGGTTGCAGCGGTCCGTCACCGACAGGCGCAGATTGGAGAGCGCGCGGCCGTACAGGTCGACAGGCGACATCGGCGTGGATTGTATGCCATCTGCTCACCGGACGGCCCGCGCTGATGCCGGGGCGCCGGAATGTCGATACCATGGGGCCATGATGCTCACCGCCGTACTGATGTTGGCGCTCGCCGCGCCGCCGGCCGCTGCTCCTCTGCCCGCACAAGCGCAGCAGATCCAGGTCGATCCGCTCGACTCGGAGTACCGGAAACTGATGGAGGAGGCCCAGAAGGCCGCCGGCGAATTCGCGGAGAAGAAGAAAGCGGACGCCAAGACGCCGCGCTGGGAGACGGGCTTCTGGGACAGGTTCCAGGCGCTGGCCGACAAGGGCCACGGCCCGTCGCTGCGCTGGCTGGCGCTGAACGCGCAGTACAAGTTCGAGGGCAAGGAGCTGATCACCTCCAAGAAACTCGAGCTGTACGGGCGGCTGATCGAGAAGTTCGGCAGCTCGGACTGGAGCGATCAGATCGTCGCCGCCGTCGGGCGCGAGAAGAAGTACTTTGGCATGCAGGAGCTGGACAAGCTCCTCGTGCAGCTGAAGACGACCTCGAAGAACCGCGATGCGCAGGCCGCGGCGCTGGAGGCGCTCACGACCGTCCTGACCGGGACCTCGGCCGGCGAACCGGAGCGCAAGCGCGCCGACGAGTACAAGCAGGAGCTCGTCAAGGACTACCAGGGCACGCGCACCGTGGACCGCATCAACGCGCCGGAGTTCAAGAAGAAGAACCTCGCGGTCGGCATGCCGGTCCCCGACTTCACGGCCAAGGACGTCGAGGGCGCCGAGTTCAAGCTCAGCGACTACAAGGGCAAGGTGGTGCTGCTCGACTTCTGGGGCTTCTGGTGACCCCCCTGCCGGGAAATGTTCCCGCACGAGCGGTCGCTCGTGGAACGCCTGAAGAACGAGCCCTTCGTCCTGCTGGGAGTCAACACCGACGACAAGGGGCCCGATTTCTACCGCGAACAGGCCAAGAAGAACGGCATCTCGTGGCGCTCGGCCATGGACGGCTCGACGAGCGGCCCGATCTGCACCAAGTGGGGTGTCAGCCCCTTCCCGACGCTGTACCTGATCGACGCCAAGGGCATCATTCGACAAGCCTGGAACACCGATGGCAGCCCGGGTGACGAGGTGCTCGACAAGGAAATCGACAAGCTCGTCGCCGAAGCAAAGGCCAAGACCAAGTAGGTTCATGCTCAATGTCCTCCTGCTAGCGGCCTGTCTTCTCGCGCCGTCGCAGGAGCCGCAACCGGCCGACCCCGCGCGCGAGCTCGAGTTCCGCTACCTCCTGCTGGCCGACCAGTACGCGCAATCCGAGGCCGAGTGGAATCGGCAATTGAAGCTCTACGCGGCCTTCCCGGAGCAGCGCAACGAGCTGCTCGCCAAGCATCCCGCCAAGCCGTACCGGGAGCGCTTCGAGGTGCTCGCCGGCAGCGGGCAGCCGATGGCGATGCTCTGGCTGGTCGAGTACGCCGACAAGCTGTTCGACGACCGGAAGGAGGTCGCGATGCGCAAGTACGCGCAGCTGCGCAAGCTGGTCGACGAGCACGCATCGGGCAGTTCGGGGATGGAGATCGTGAAAGCGATCTCGCGGCAGCGCCACTGGATCGAGACCAAGGGCGTGGGGGACCTGCTCGACGACTTCGCGAAGAAGACCCAGAACCGCGAGTACGCCGCCGGCGCGCTCGTCAGCCTGGTCAGCCTGCTTTCGGCCACGAGCATGACGGACGATGCCCGCAAGCGGATGAACCAGGCCACCGAGCAGATCGTGCGCGAGTACTCCGACACGGAATCCGGCAGGCAGTTCACGGAGCAGCTCGCGATCCAGGAGGCCGCGCGGCTGACGGGCCAGTTCGCGCAGAGTTTCGTCGGCAAGGACGTCGACGGCGCGGAGCTCAACCTGAAGGCGTTGCGCGGCAAGGTCGTGCTGCTCGAGTTCTGGGGCTTCTGGAATCCGCGCAGCCGCTCGTTGATCCCGCAGCTCCGCGAACTGCTCGAGCGGCACGCCGCGGACCCGCTGGTCGTGCTGGGTGTCTCGTCCGACGAAGACCCCGCGCGCTTCCGCGAGCTCTCCAAGCAGCACAACGTCACCTGGCCCTCGGTCTGGGAGGGCGGCCGCAGCGGCCCGATCGCGCGCACCTACAACGTGCGCGTCTACCCGACGCTGTACCTGATCGACTCGCAGGGCGAGATCCGGAGGTCGTGGGTCGGCACGCAGGTCGAGAAGTCCTTCGCCGTGGACATCGAGCCTGCGCTCGCGGCGCTGAAGGCCGGCTCGAAGTAGGACCCGCGCAGGCTGATCGGGCATGATGGAGCCATGCAACGGCTCCTCCTCTCCGCACTCGTCTCGCTGCCGCTCTCCTGCGCAAGCCGGCCGCCCGCCGCAGCCGCCGCTCACGCGGACGTGTTGCTCACGAATGGTCGCATCGTGACGCTCGATCCGTCCTGCCCGGAAGCCCGCGCGCTCGCCATCCGCGACGGGCGCGTGCTCGCGGCCGGCAGCGAGGCCGAGCTCGCGCGCCTCACGGACGCGCACACGCAGGTGATCGATCTGCACGGCGCGCTGGCGGTGCCGGGGCTGATCGACGCGCACGCGCACCTCTGGGGCATCGGCCGCATGAAGCTCGAGCTCGACCTGCGCGACGCCAAGAGCTGGGAGGAGATCGTCGAACGCGTGGCGCGCGCGGCGCGCGAGCGTGCGAAGGGGCAGTGGATCGAGGGTCGCGGCTGGCACCAGGAGAAGTGGGATCACGTGCCCGCGGATGCGATCGACGGCTGGCCGGTCAAGGATGCGCTCGATCGCGCGGCGCCCGACAATCCGGTCGTGCTGCGGCACGCGAGCGGGCACGCTTCGATCGTCAACGCCAAGGCGCTCGAGCTCGCGGGCGTGAGCCCGCTGACGACCGACCCCCCGGGCGGGAAGCTCCTGCGCGACGCGGCCGGCGCGCCGACCGGCGTGCTCAACGAGGGTGCGCAGTCGCTCGCCGGCGGCACCGACGACCACGATCCGGCGCAACTCGTGCGGCTCGCCGCCGAGGAATGCCTCTCGAAGGGCCTGACCAGCCTGCAGGACGCCGGTTCGTCGCTCGAGGAGGTCGCGCTGCTGCGCGAGCTGGCCGAGAAGCACGAGCTGCCGTTGCGCCTGTGGGTCATGCTCGGCCAGCCCGACGAGGCGCTGCGCGGCAAGCTCGCGGCGGCGCGCACGATCGGCGCGGGCGACGGCTTCCTGACCGTGCGCGCGATCAAGCGCTACATGGACGGCGCGCTCGGCACGCGCGGCGCGTGGATGCTCGCGCCCTACGCGGACATGCCCTCGACCTCGGGCATCCCGGGCACGAGCAGCGATTCGCTGCGCCAGTCGGCCGAGCTCGCGCGCGACAACGGCTTCCAGCTGTGCGTGCACGCGATCGGCGATCGCGGCAACCGCGAAGTGCTCGACACCTGCGAGCGCGTGCTCGGAGCGCAGGCAGCGAAGCTCGACCTGCGCTGGCGCATCGAGCACGCGCAGCACCTCGATCCGGCCGACATCCCGCGCTTCGCGGCGCTGGGCGTGATCGCGTCCATGCAGGGCGTCCACTGCGTCTCGGACGGACCCTGGGTGCCGCAACGCATCGGCGACGAGCGCGCGCGGACCGGAGCCTACGTCTGGCGCAGCCTGGTCGACGCCGGCGCGATCGTCGCGAACGGAACCGACGCGCCGGTCGAGGACGTCGATCCGCTGGCCAGCTTCCGCGCCACCGTCACGCGGCGCATGCCGAACGGCCAGCTCTTCCACCCCGAGCAGCGCCTGACGCGGCTCGAGGCGCTCAAGAGCTACACGCTCTGGCCCGCGCAGGCCGCCTTCGAGGACGACGTCAAGGGCTCGCTCGCGCCCGGCAAGTACGCCGACGTGACCGTGATCGAGGGCGACATCCTCGCGCTGCCCGATGCCGAACTCGAAAAGGCGCGCGTGGTGATGACGATCGTCGGGGGCAAGGTGGCGTGGAAGGCCGCAGGGCTCTAGACGCGCGCGAGCGCATCCTCGCCACGGTCGACTCGATCCCGCGCGGACGGGTCGCGAGCTACGGTCAGGTTGCGCGCGAGGCCGGGCTCGCGGGGCGTGCTCGGCTCGTCGGACGATCGCTGCGCGGACTGGGACCGCGCTCGAAGATCCCCTGGTGGCGCGTCCTCGCTGCGGGGGGCGTGCTGCGCATGGGAGTCGAGCAGACGCGGCGCCTGAGACGCGAGGGGGTGGCCGTTTCCGGAAGCGGCCGCGTCGACCTCGCGCGATACGGCTGGCGCGGCTAACCTGCTCGGAATGAACGCCTACGCACGCACGCTCCTTCTGCCCCTTCTCGCCCTCGTCGCCTGCGCCGCGCCGCGCGCGGCATCCGAATCGGTCGCGCTTCCCGGCGAGGGGCTGCACCTCGCTTCGGGCTCCGGCTCGCCCACCTGGCAGGTCTCGGGCGGCACGAAGCCGGCCGATCCCGCGGGCAAGCGCGCGATGGAGATCGCCGATTTCTACAAGTGCGCCACGCTGTCCGCGCCCGCGCTGTCCCCGGACGGCGCGCTCGTCGCCTGCGCGGTCAAGCGCTACGAGCTCGAGGCGGGCAAGACCTGGTCCGAGGTCTGGATGATGAAGGCCGACGGCAGCGAGCAGCGACAGATGACCTCGGGCCGCAACAACGACACCGAACCGCAGTTCACGCCCGACGGCAAGCGCATCTGCTTCGTCTCGACGCGCAGCGGCGAAGCGCAGCTGTGGACGATCCCGATCGACGGCGGCGAGCCCTCGAAGCTGACGAGCTTCGCCGGCGGCCTCGGCGGCCCGGTCTGGTCGCCCGACGGCAAGTGGATCGCCTGCACGGCGGACCTCTTCCCCGAGTGCGGCATCGACGAGGCGGCGCAGAAGAAGATCAGCGAGGGCCTGGAAAAGGGCAAGCTCAAGGTGCACGTCGCGGACGATCTCTACTACCGCCACTGGACGAGCTGGGCCGACGGCCGGCGCACGCACATCCTGCTCGTCGACGCCGAGAGCGGGAAGGTCGTCAAGGACATGACCCCGGGCAACTTCGAGAGCCCGATCTTCCAGCTCGGCGGCGGGCGCGGCTACGCCTTCTCGCCCGACTCGAAGGAGCTGTGCTACGTCTCGAACCACGACAAGGACGAGGCCTGCTCGACCAACGCGGACCTGTGGACCGTGCCGGTCGAGGGCGCGATCAGCGAGACCAGCGCGCGCAACCTGACCGCCAAGAACAAGGGCTGGGACGGCGCTCCGCTTTATTCGCCGGACGGCAAGTCGATCGCCTTCATCAGCCAGGCGACACCTGGCTACGAGTCCGACCTGAAGCGCCTGGCGCTCGTCGATCGCGGCAGCGGCAGCGTGAGCTACCTGACGGACCAGAAGGTCTTCGACAACTGGATCGACGACTTCCGCTGGGCGCAGGACTCGCAATCGATCGTCTTCGAGGCGGAGGTGCACGGCCGCACGCCGCTCTTCCGCATCTCGGTCAAGAACGGCTCGGTGACCGACCAGCTCGTGCACTCGGTGCTCGGCGGCTGGGAGCTCAGGCCGGACGGCCTGGGCGTGATCTATGCGCGCCGCTCGATCAACGAGCCGGCCGAGCTCTTCTCCGCCGGCTTCGCGCCGGCTAGCGGCACACGCTCCGCGGGCACGGACAAGCGCTGCCTGACGAGCTTCAATTCGGAGATCGCGGCGCAGGTCGACTTCCGGCCGGCGCAGGAATACTGGTTCGAGGGCGACGGGCAGAAGATCCACTGCTTCCTCGTCACCCCGCACGGCTTCGATGCGACGAAGAAGTACCCGTTGATCCTGAACGTGCACGGCGGGCCGCAGTCGCAATGGGCCGATTCCTTCCGCGGCGACTGGCAGGTCTATCCCGCGAAGGGCTACGTGGTCGCCTTCTGCAATCCGACCGGCTCGACGGGCTATGGCCAGGCGCTGACCGACGGGATCGCGCGCGACTGGGGCGGCCGCGTCTACCGCGACCTGATGAAGGTCACCGACCAGCTCGAGAAGCTGCCCTTCGTCGATGCGAAGCGCATGGGCGTGATGGGCTGGTCCTACGGCGGATACATGGCGATGTGGATGCAGGGCCACACGGACCGGTTCGCGTGCAATGCCGCGATGATGGGCGTCTACGACCTCGAGGCGGAGTACGGCGCGACCGAGGAGCTGTGGTTCCCCGAGCACGACTTCGGCGGCACGCCCTGGACCAGCGACGACTACCAGAAGTGGTCGCCCTCGAACTTCGTCAAGAACTTCAAGACGCCCGCGCTGGTGATCACGGGCGAACTCGACTACCGCGTGCCCTACACGCTCAGCCTGGCCTACTACACCGCGCTGCGGAAGATGAACGTGCCCGCGCGCCTGATCGTGCTGCCCAACGCGGGCCACTGGCCGGCCTGGCACGAGATGGCCTTCTACTTCAACGCGCACCTGGACTTCTTCCACAAGTACCTCGGCGGCGAGCCGGCGCCCTACGACGTGACGGCCCACTCGCGCAACCTGCAGTTCGAGAAGCCCGCCCCGCCCAAGCCTTGAGCAAGGTCCTGGTCACGGGCGTCTCGCGCGGGATCGGCCGCGCGCTGGCGCTGGAGCTCGCTCACGAGGGCCACGTCGTGATCGGCTGCGCGCGTTCGCGCGCGGAGCTCGGGCCGCCGCACGACTTCGAGTGCGTCGATGTCTCCGACGACGGCGCCGTCGCGCGCTGGGCGCAACGCGTGCTCGCGGCGCACGGCGCCCCGGACCTGCTGGTCAACAACGCCGGCCTGATGAACGATCAGCTCGAGCTGTGGAAGATTCCTGCGCGGCAGTTCGACGCGCTGATCGACACGAACGTCAAGGGCGTCGCGAACGTGATCCGCCACTTCGTGCCGGCGATGGTCGCGCGCGGGAGCGGCGTGATCGTCAACCTGTCCTCGGGCTGGGGCCGCTCGACGGACGCGAAGGTCGCGCCCTACTGCGCCTCGAAGTACGCCGTCGAGGGTCTCAGCCTGGCGCTGGCGCAGGAGCTGCCGCAGGGCATGTGCTGCGTCGCGCTCAGCCCGGGCGTGATCGACACCGACATGCTGCGGCAATGCTGGGCGGGCGAGGCCGCGACCTACCAGAAGCCCGAGGCCTGGGCGAAAAAGGCCGCTCCGTTCCTGCTGCGGCTCGGGCCGAAGGACAACGGCCGCTCGCTCGAGATCGGCTGATCAGCGCGGCACGGCCTTCGAGGCCAGCTCCTCGACGATGCGGCGCGGGAAGATCGGGCGCGCCTGCAAGGCAAGGGACTGCTGCAGGAGCCGCACGCGCGCGGGCCCGTCGGCGAGCGAGATCAGGGCCAGCACGACCGCCTTGCGCCGCGGTTCGAGCGCCAGATCGAGCGCCTCGTCCGCGACGCCCATGCGCGAGCCCGACAGCAGGCGCTTCGTCTCGGCGTCGACGCCCGAGCCGAGCTGCGCCAGCGCGCGCTTCTCCCAGGCCGCCCCTTGCGTCTCGTCGCCGCCCGCGCGGCAGGCCAGCGCGATCGCGAGCGCGTCGTAGGGCTCGATCTCGCAGCGCAGCTTGCCCTCGAGGTACGTGCGCGTCTCGACCAGCCGGCCTTTGTCGGCCAGCGCGCTCGCCAGCAGCCAGCGCTGCCCATGGTCCTGGCTCTTGGAGTCGATGCGCTCGAGCGCGTCGACGTCGCCGTGCGCGAACGCGCACCAGGCGTGCACCCAGATCGCCCAGTCGCCGTCGAACGGCCCGCATTCCTTGAGCGCGCTCTTCTGCCACTCGCTCAGCGCGTGCACGAGCTGCGCGTCGGTCGTGCCGGCCGGGAGCCGCTCGAGCACGCGCATCGCCAGCCAGGCATCGCAGGGGTACTGCTGGCGCAGCTGCCCGAGCTCGATTTCGAGCTCCTCGCCGCGCTCGAGGGCGCGCAGCCCGTCGCAGCGTATCCCGAGGCTCTCGCGCTCGTAGCCCTGCGCGTGTTGCAGCGCGGAGCCCGCGCTCTCGAGCGCCAGCTCCCACTCGCCCGCGGAGGCCTGCGTCGCTGCCAGCGCGCCCCACATCTCGCTCGGGGCCTCGTCGGCGACTGCGCGCTCGAGCAGCGCGAGCCGTTCGGACACGCGCGTGGAGCAGCAGGCCAGCAGGAAGGGCCAGGCGTTCTCGGCCGGTTCGCGCTGGGCGAGCTCGCGGTAGTGCGCGCGTGCCCGTTCCTCTCCCGCCGCGTCGGTCGCGAGCGCGATCCAGGCCTGGTGCGCGGCGAGGTCCACCGGGCGCGCCTCGAGGCGCGGAGCCAGGAAGGCGGCGGCCTGCTTCTCGGCGCGCGCGGCGTGCGCGGCGGCGAGGTAGCAGTCGAAGCGCGCCGGCGAATCCGGCTCGCGCTCCAGACCCCAGGTCGCCAGCGCGAGCGCCCCGCGCACGTCCTGCGCGGCGACCAGCCCGTAGACGACGTTCTCGAGCGGCGCCTGCAGCAGCTCGACGCGCGTCTTCTGCGCGCTCTGCTCGCGGCTCCCGAGCATCACCCGGCGCGGGAACTCCTCGAAGGGGTAGTCGATGTCCTCGATCCGGCGGCAGTCCTCGCCGAAGAGCACCTTGCGCGAGCCGCCCTGCGCGTCCGGGCGCAGGCTGTAGATCGTCTGCTCGACCATCAGCAGCGAGTCACCCGACGCGTCGAGCACGTGGATCGAGTCGTCCAGGAAGCGCGGCCAGCCGCGCAGCTCGAGCGTGAACTCGATCTCGCGCTGCAGCGCGCCGGTGACACGCGCGCGGTGGGTGCCCGCAGGCAGCTCGACCACGTGCACGCCGGGTCTGGCGAACGAAAGCTGCTCGGCGCCGGGGAACTCGACGTTCAGGCGGCCCTGGACCGAGTCGACGACGTAGACCTTGACGTGTTGGGCGGCATGAATATCGGCCCACAAGAGGCCGCACAGCGCGAGCGCCGTGATCCCGGCCGCGGCGAACCACTTCATGCGCGTGCGACGCGTCGCCGCGAGCAGCGTGCGCGGCCCGCCGACCGCCTTTTCGCAGCGCGCCAGCTCGCGCGCGAAGGTCTTGACGTTCGCCAGCGCCGGGAAGCGCTCGAGCAGCGCCCGCAGCACGGGCAACGCTTCCGTGGGGCGCCCGGCCGCGACCAATGCGCTGGCCAGCGTGCTGCCGGCCGCGGTGCTCGACAGCGTCTTCGACTCGATCACGGGCTTGAGCAGCTCGAGCGCGCGGTCCGGGTGTCCGGACTGCGCGGCCGCCAGCGCGAGACCTTCGCGTGCCGCGGGGTGCGCGGGATCGGCCTTGTGCGCCAGCTCCCAGTTCCGGAGCGCGTCCGCGTTGCGGCCCGCGGCCGCGGCGACCTGTCCGAGGTAGACCAGCACCTCCGCATCGCCGCCGAACTGCCGCGCCAGCGCCTGCTCGAGTTCCGCCGCGTCCTGGGCGAGCTGGTATCCGGCCAGCGTGCGGTGCGCGTCGATCGCGGTACGCGGATCGCCGGGACGCTGGCGCAAGAGGCTCTGCGCCGACTGGCGCGCCTCGGCCTGCGCGTCGGCCCAGACCGCGGCCAGGAGCCGCGTGTGGCGCGTGCAGAGCGGGCACTTGTCGAGGATGTGGTAGCGGCTGAGCGGGACGAGCGGGATGAAGAACAGCACGAACCATTCGCGCGTGTCATAGGACTCCGGCTGCGTGGCGCGGCCGCAAGCGCCGCAGGCGCCGGAGCGCACGATCAGGTTCTTCTTGCCGACGTAGTGGGTACCGATTCCGTTGACCGTGAAGGGCATGCGAGCTGGCTCCGGGGAGGAACAGCTCTCATCGGCCACCGGGAAGGATCTTCTGGAGCCGCAGGAATCGCAGGCCGATCCCGATCGCCATCCAGATCGCGAGGCGCCCCCAGGTCGCCGCGGGCAGCATCAGCATCAGCGCCACGCTGACGAGCGCGGCGGCGATCGGGATCCAGGGCACGAGCGGCACGCGGAAGGGGCGCGGGAGGTCGGGCCGCGTGCGGCGCAAGACGAGCACGCCGATCGAAACCAGCGCGAACGCGAACAGCGTCCCGATGCTGACGAGCTGACCGAGCACGCCGATCGGCGTCAGGCCGGCGACGATCGCGCAGGCGCCGCCCGTGAGCAGCGTCGCGACCCAGGGCGTGCCGAAACGCGGGTGGATGCGCGCGGTCCAGGCCGGGAGCAGGCCGTCCTGCGCCATGGCGTAGAACACGCGCGTCTGCCCGAGCAGCGTGACCAGCATCGTCGAGGAGAGGCCCAGGAAGGTGCCCAGCTTGACCAGCAGCGAGAGCTGACCCACCAGCGGGGCGAGCGGCGAGTCGCCCGCGCGCGCGCGCGCAGCGTCGACGGCCAGGGCCATCGGCGCGGGATCGTTCAACTCCGCATAGGGCCTCAAGCCGACCATCACGCCCGAGACGAGCACGTAGAGCACGCTGCAGATCGCCAGCGAGCCCAAGAGGCCGATCGGCATGTCGCGCTGCGGACGCTTCGACTCCTGCGCGGCCGTCGAGACCGCGTCGAAGCCGATGTAGGCGAAGAAGATCACCGCCGCGCCGCGCAAGACGCCGCTCCAGCCGAAGCTGCCGAAGCTGCCCGTGTTGGCGGGGATGAACGGGTGCCAGAGCTGCGTCTCGAGGAACAGCCCGCCTGCGCCGATCACGATCAGGATCACGGCCAGCTTGACCGCCACGATCGCGTTGTTGACGCGCGTCGACTCCTTCACGCCCAGCGCGAGCAGCAGCGTGACCGCCGCGAGCGAGAGCATCGCGGGCCAGTCGAAGCTCGAGACGGGCAGCTCGATGCCTGCATCGCGCAGCAGGACGCGCAGGTTGCCCGACCAGCCGACCGCGACGGTCGAGGCGCTGAGCGCATACTCGAGGATCAGGTCCCAGCCGATCAGCCAGCCGATGAAATTGCCGAAGGCCGCGCGCGAGTAGCTGTAGGCCGAGCCCGCGACGGGGAACATCGTCGCGAGTTCGGCGTAGCACAGGCCCGCCAGCGCGGCCGCACCGCCCGCGATCAGCATCGAAATCACGATCGCGGGACCAGCGTGCACGGCCGCAGCCTGGCCGGTGAGCGTGAAGATGCCCGTGCCGATGACCGCGCCGATGCCCAGCATCACCAGCGCGCCGGGGCCGA